>JGI24158J21664_10009674_pt1 | contig 12876 bp, 4 predicted proteins | sample Ectturendosymbi3_FD_21664 | JGI IMG/M metagenome (IMG submission 21664) | reverse complement strand
ATTCGATTGTGCTCGTGATACGGACCATGCGTCTGCGACAAATAAATGATAATAAGCATAACAATAAATAAACTAAAACTACCGATTATTAAGTTTTTAGAGGGATGGCAATGGGTTGCATAGCTACAGAAAGTAAGTTGTGCATCAGAGAAAGTTGTGTTAGCAGCGAAAAATGTTGCAAATTATGGGGGTACATGAGAATCTATAAAGGGTCTGAAGGGTACCTATAAACGAAGAGTTTGGGAATCCCTGACATAAAACAAAGACGCTCTGAGTTAATGAGTTGCTAACCTGTCAAGTCTTTTGCGTTTGGAAGGTTACTTTATGTCGTTGACACGTCGTAGAATAGGCTTGTCTGCTGTTATCCTGGCTCATAGTGTACGTTTAATACCTGCGTTAACAAGCTGCAACGAAAAAAGATATGTTGCTATTGTAAGTTTAATATAACCGGTTGTGTCTAATTACGGCATACTGAAAGGCAGAGCTCATATGCAATAGTGATTGATCTTAGTTTGTGCAGAGAGGTGTGGACAGCGGAGTTTAGAGTAAAAGAGCATAGGTATACTTATTTTTAAGCCGTGCGTGTCCAAATTGCCGTCAAAATTGATAAAATTTAGCAGAAAACTCTTCTCTGCATTTTTTCTGTCGAAGCGCTTAAAATAAGTAATGAATGACATTTATGAGTGAATTAGCCGAAAGATGTGCCATGCTTTAACCTCATACTCGGGACAACGCCTACATCTATCTTGTGGTCATTCTATCTCCTTACAATCAATGAAAGCTAGTGGGGTTTAGTTTCTTGGTACTTCACCTCATACTTGCCCATCTCTACGCTTGGTAACATCTACCATGCTTGCCATAAAATAAATGTGATAGGATAAAATTTTTGAACACATCTTTATTCCGGGTTTTTAGAAATGAAAACAAACCTTTGATTAAGCTGTTCGTTTAGCAAATATTAATCAGTGTATATGATAATGGCAACCTTCACTTAAACTCCTAGCTAAAAATCTGAGGAAATTCTTGGCGTGAAAGATTGAATTGCCGAGAAAGTCGCAGTGAAGTAGTCTGTATCTGTTACTTCTTCACATCAACTAAAGACAGTGTCACTCAAAAATATTCGTTTGATCCAGTAAACAGTAGCTTTTGGTATTGACTTGATTTTTGCATAATCAGCACAAAAGGTCCTCTAAATGTAGGGACGATCAAGTAATTTATTGTTTTTAATTTTTGCTATACTTCTAAGGCGTCACTACTTTGCAGTAATCACTAAAGCACTTTTCAAGCATTTGAAGTGTTTGTGGGTAAGTTGCTCAAGTCTATGATATGTTCTCAAAATTGATGAAAAGTTGAAATTTTGATTCAAGCGTTTTTCTGAAAAAAGTTTGCAAAGTATTCCTCCTCAGAAAGCTGCATTACTAAGAATACCTGCTCTGCAACTTGAGGTTGTGTTTTCTGTCAAGAGAGTGGCAGATAGAGACGCACGATACATGCGCATCTTGCGTTATTGGCGATCGGCGGATCTGTTCAAGATTCGTGTCTTTCGTGATACAATCGTTTGTCAAGAGGCTACCAACTTCTTTCAATAAGAATAAGCTCTATAATCTTTGCGAAAAATCATGAACAAAATCACTGCAAATTTAATGAAAATCTATTACAGTGAAGTGCGCAGGTAGCACAGCATGAAAAAGGTATGACGCTAATGACGCGGTAACCCAAGATATATTTACATTTGCCAGTAATAATACCAATACCACTACAGTAGTCACCTGAAATGGTTTTGCCAAATTTAGACCGCGTGCAAACAAGATGTCTTTACTCAACACTTAAACCGCCACGTAAGCAGCTTGAAAATCGTTTACCCAGATTGAGTAAAATGTCTTGGGTGTTTTTTTGTACAGATCTACGAGGCAGTNCATTTAGTTGCTGATGGAACTGAACAACCTTCGTTCTAAGTTGATGTCAATTATTTCACCAAACTTTGCGTGCCATCTGACAGAACTGAAAGNGCATGCAATTCAAATGGCACGGATTAATAATAATCAACAATTTCAATGTTGTTAATTAGTTTTCATTTTGNATTTCAGGGATATTGAGCAGGCGTGCTACCGAACAACACCACTTTTACTACCTACCTGCAATGTCACGTGACAATAGCTGGTTACATANGACAATATTTCGTGAATGTGGATTTGGTATCAGATACGTTTGATCTCTTAATTATCGTCTCAAAGCTTCTAATCATCTGGTCTGTGTGTTAGTCTCGTTTTTACCTTTGGTTACGGTATTAGCTTTTACAGCAAAGTGGCATCCGCCATTAAACTCAGCAATAGCTGAGAACCAGGCGTGTGGTGCAAAAGGTATGTGACGTCAAAACGAGAACTTGATCGGGGCAAGCACGCCTTCTTAGACTGTTATAGATGCACAAGCGTTTTTTCTCAAAGCCATTAATATTCACTTTCGAGATGGAAGTTTTGCGCAACGGTGAAAAGAAGGACAAACGTGCATTTGGATGGAATGATTATCGCCATTCTTAATCAAGTATACATTGAGCCCTGTCTCAAAACTAGTACACACCAACATGACATATTGCTGTTCCTGTTCGTCTCTGCTCCCCTCAATCATCGCTGCAGTTCATGCTGTCGCAAAGGGATTCTGTGCTTTTGTCATCAATATTTTTCCTATTATTGTACCTTAAGTTAACACCCGCTGGATTTTATATTAACCTGCACATGAAGTGATATTTCATACTATTCTGGAAAATAGACTCGTGTAATTTTTTTGAGTTTGACGAGAATGTTTTGATCCCTGCAGTTTAATTCAGTAGAACGCAGGTAATGGAAGAACATGAGTGGGAAATTGCATGGATTACCAAATTGCTGCCCTCGTTTCCAGTGTTAAAAAACAAAATTACTGATGGTGAGGTTCAGGTGAACTTTGGTATGTGTTATCCTTTTATAGACATTTAGGTTGATAATGAAATACCCGAATGCTCAAGGCTATAGAACTTAAGGTTCGCTTAGAACTGTGGTTTCCAACCTGGGGTTCGCGAACCATTTTCTGAGGGGTCGCGTGTAGATATTTTATGCACACAGCTGTATTACATTTGCTTTATTCGAGTTTTAGATGGGGGTTATTGGGTTATAGTGGGTTGCTATAATGGGTCGCGATATAAAAATTTGAAAACTACTGGGTTAGATGGTAATATTCTACCCCATATGCAAGCTGAACGCTGGTGTTGTCGATGAAAGTATGATTTTCAGTCTTTCATGTTACATGGTGAACAAGGTTTCCTTACTGTCTTTGTTCTTTTTTCTGAAATATATTTAGATTGCTTTTCGTTTTTAAGCAAATGCCATCGCCGTGATTCTGAACGCAAGGATTTGTGGCGACGTGTTTGATATTTATCGCCTCACACAAGAAATTGCACGGTCAAGATAAAATCACAGCGCAACCGATTGCATTTTAGGCAAAGAAAAGGTACGTGAAGGCGCAGGTATAATCGTCGCCGAATTTTACCTGGATTCAATCTGATTTTTTGCAGTTGAAAGCAAGCGTGCTCACACGAGATGCTTACTAGCGGCCCCTGCTGGTAATACGCCCTTAAGCAACTGGGCGTTTCCTTGAACTGTGAAGGCTTGCCTAATAAAGACGTTTTATACGATTCAAAACATCCTTTATGTATTTTTTTCAAAGTTAAGACCTTGTTTTGCCTGTCGGCAGTTAACATCGTGAACTGCTGGAACCGTTTCCAAACCAGCAAACGATATCGAGCAAGAATACTGTGACTTGGTGAGGTTAAACAAGGCGATCTAGAACGGATGTAAAGATTCTACTTCTCACTGAAAAAGTTGGGAAATCGATTCACGATTCTGGCAATAAAACATTTTAACGTTAGCCTCAACTACACGGGCGGGAAACATGTTTCAAGGTTAAGTCAGACGCTAATTGTCATTAAGCAAAGACCGAAAAAAGATTTTTTCGACGCTTATGAGGGTTCACAACTTCACATGCAGGGGCGTGCAGTGGTCGGATGATGCGGGAGGCGAATACTTGATTGTATGACCCACAACCAAATTCTAGTATTGAGGATTGTGAGAAATACAGGCACAGAAAAACTACCTGCCCAGACCTTTGGCACGTGCAAAACAATTACGCCACAAAAAGTTCATCTGAAGTGAGAATTAACAAGAGAAAAAAAGCTGAACGAGTCTCGTACCACGCAGTGGCGTAGCCAGCCCAAAAATTTAGGAGCCCAAAAAAAGTTTTGGGGGTCAAAATGTTTGATTTTATCCGTATAACACTATTTTGTTTGGAAAAACGCCTCTCAAAGCACAAAATGACTATATGTTCTAAAAATTTGGGGGGCATGGTCCCTAGTCCCCCTTGGCTGCGCCTATAATACCACGTTACGCAACAGTAGCAAGGGACTTGATCATTGTAAACAGTGGTGCCAAACATGGGGTTTTACTTCCAGATCTGGGGTTTTCAATGCCTTTCTAGGTTTCTATGTTTTCTTCCGAAGATTTGGGGTTTTAAGATTTTACTGCGTGACGGGAATTAAAGATAAAGTATAATTGCATTTCTTTGTTATCATATGTCAGGACAAGGATGACCTTTCACCACACTCATCTGCAAGTGTAAAAAAATATGTTCACAGATAGATAAATTGCATGAAAACCAGAACTGCTTGCTCTCTGAAAGCAGAGACTGTCATATACAGACCACTTGTAAGGCTATCACCAGCAAGAATCAGACATGCACAAGGTGGGAACCAAATAATATAATTACAAATGATCTGGGTGGTACTGTACAGTGAGTAAGAGATACAAAGAAGAGCTTAAAATACAAAACACGAACCTGTCACTGATACTGGAAATGAAAATGAGGAAGAAATCGTGTAACTTGTGATTAAAATATCTTAAAACCTATCCTTTTTATGTTTTGAAGTACATTGAGACCTGCCACTCATTCTGGAAGTACAAATGAGGAAGACTATTTTTTTTGTGGTTAAAATAACTTGCATTCTGTATGTTTGAGCTTATTTTGTTATGCAAATTGTGATATTGATATGTAATCTGGAAAATATTTGTTTTTACGGTTCATTGGCAAAGGTATATATCCACAAGTACTGTTTGTGACCGACTGATGCCTCGATAGTAGAAAGATTCACCTGATTTTATGTATCTTCCTATAACTGGGGTTTTCTGTGTAAAACCAGGGTTTTTCAAAAATTTCATTGGCAGCCCAGGTTATACAACTTACCGGCAAGGGCAAAGAGTTTTGCATGGTACTTTTGGCGAGAAAAAAGTAAATTAGGCTATATTTTAGAAATAACGCTGCTTAAAGAGATTTAAAGAAACAATACGTTTTTCAACACGTAGTTCAGCACTTGGCGCCGAAAGTGTATTAACAGCTCCGAACGATGTTCTTTCTGAAACATTCACTGTGTTATTTTAATCTTTTTTACAACTATTGAAAGCGAAGAATCTATCGCCAAATGGCCACGCATGATGGTGTAAGGCCTTAAGATAACGATGGCAGTGTTTCATCTCTCTCTGGGACCACTTAACATAAATATGCATGCTCTCAGGCAAGTTTCCATCAGATCCATGCAGTATGTTTTAGTAGCCTTGCACCACGGAGAAACATCTAGCTACAGCGTTTTAATAAAATGTAATTTTTGTAATTTCACACGTTGGATGCCACCCTGCCTTGGATGCCTGGGGTCGTCGCCCCGTTCGCCCCCCTCTGAACGCCACTGTTCACATGATGTAGACTGCGAACGTTTCTACGTTTTTTGAAAACTGTCAACGAGTTGCCAAAAACTAATTAAGGGGATAAGCTGTGGGACTTTAGATGGTGATAATATGTGCACTATGACTTGGCATGTATCAAACACTTGCAAAATGTACAGTTATTAAGAAACAGAACATTATCAGCCACTGACATGATTACTTTGCCAAAACTCTTTGAAAGGCTTGAAAAGAAATAATCTATACTATTATAATCATTTTGTGACCAGTTTTCAGTTTTCTTTCGATATGCACTGCTTTACTGCATGACACTCTGCGTTCCTGAAAATTTGGATGGATGATGTAAATTTCTGCTTGTCTCGCCTTGGCTGCATCTTGTGACGAAGCTTTTTGATCTGAAAACGCTTACCTACTTGAGTCAAAACACGAAGTGTTTTTTATTTCTGCTTTGCATTTTGCCCAAGACTGTTGATGAGCAAACGTAACAAACTTTTTCTTTTCTATATGTTAAGGATAAGGTAGCTCTCGAGCAGTCCTCCACACTGTCAAAAGTCTATTTGCCTGATTTTGCTCTTTGCTGTCACACTGATCTCTTTGTTCTGGAAGACATTTATCCAAAATGACAATTGTGACAATTGGCACCTTTGCACGTTGTCAAGCATAGGTTGTTTTAATACGACTTAAACGGCTAATTCTTCGGCCACTTTTGATTTTTTCTGATTTTTTTTCACTGTAGTTGCGCTTAGCGAAACTGCCTATAATGAATGCTCTATAACTTCTTCCTATTTTGCAGATGGGGGAAAACTGCTGCAACGTGAAATGCGGAATGATCGCCTGCTTTGTCGTGGGTGCGATCCTGGTTATTTTAGGAGGAATCCTGGTCCCAGTGTTCAACCTTTTGTTTGTGGAAGTGACAAAACAAGTTAGTTGCAGACACAAAAAAGAATTTTCTTGAAAGCTTGTTGTTTTTATTTCTGCTTGTCGTTAGACTAGTGGTTCCCAAACTTGTTTGAGCCGTTACCTAAATCAAGGTAGCGATTACGTCTTGTTACCCTCCATATTTCGCAGTTATCGCTCATAATACAGAACAACATTGTGTTTTTGGTTCTGCATTACCCCCCGAAGAATCGCATATTACCCCTGAGGGGTAATTTACCCCCAGTTTGGGAACCACTGCCTTTGACGTTTTTAGCCATTTTGTCGCTGATGCGTATCTCAAACCAGAGTATGGCTTTCCTTGGAAAAAGGTTGGCTGAATCGAGTTAGGTCTTACAAAATAATTTAGACGGCCAGCGTGACGGGAGTATCTGATAAAAGCGAAAATGACTCTGGAATGCAAAATTTCAGCTGCTGGGGCTCTCACAGAGAAAATTTGTTTTTATTACAAACCCTGAAAGACTTTTGCAGCAATCTGTGATCATTTTCGCATAAGCTTTAGATCTTCCCTTACCCAGATGAGATGATATACAAGGCGTGATAACTTTTGCTTGTTTGCATTTTTATGAAATAATAGGAAATCGGTGATTCTCATCTTCATCTCGTTTTTACGTAACAATTACGGTCCTAAGGATATAATCTCAAAGTTTTTCTGTTACCAATTCAAACTAACCGAAACAAGCCCTGGTGATTTACTACTCAAAGAAGCTCCATCTAACTCATTTACTGATAATAAGATTCTTGTCTACAGAAATTTTATTCGCAAACACTGGTTACATCCTATTTTAGTGCATCCAATCATAATTCAACTAACGTTTCTTAATGGATAAGCTAAATATTTAGATATCTCGAAAATAATGAAATGTTGATCACGTCAAAAATATTACAAAAATCTAATATTTCAAATTACCGATGATTGATTTTTTCATTGCCTCCCCGTGCGGTCCACCAGAAGTTCTAATTAAATCTCAGGAAACTATGCTGGCGGAAGGAACGACGGCGTTTGAAGCCTGGGAAGTTGTCCCGGCTCCTGTGTATATGAGCTATTACTTCTACAACATCACCAACGCCGATGCGTTCCTGTCCAATTTCAATGGCGCCACAAAACCGGATCCACCTGTCAAACCTTATCTTGAAGAGATTGGACCATACACTTTTAGGTGGGTGCAAAAAGAGACAAAATAGATCAAATCTGATAAAAAGTGTTTTTAGCAGACGAACACTTACAAACTATTGCAAATAAATCTCGAAAACGAATTGATAGCGTTTGGATATTTTTTTTGCCGTCATCACTATCCATCCTTCACTTATCCAACAGATTAAAAATCACTAATGTGGAGTCTGTTATGATTCGATTCACATGAGAGAGGATGCCATCACACTGCTCTAAAGCAATAACGGGAAGTAACACTAATTGGGCGTCGATATCAAGGCTGAAATTGCTTGGTATGGCGTACGCACAACCAAGCTTTGAGAAACCAGTTTAGGTGTGATGACCTTGGCTTACGTGTATGACCAGGTGATTGATTGTAGTGCTTTCAAAGTTTACGGATTTCTGAAAGGTTAATTTCGAAAGTAATGAGGTGATGCTTCACCGAGGAAGTCCAAACAATAGGATGTCATTTTGTGCTGGTTCAGTTTGCAAAGTGCTCGTTCCTATGTCGTAACTTTATCGCGATTGCCAGTTTGAAATTTATTGACCTGCTTGTTAGTGCTTCAAGCTGAGCAGAAACGAACGCGCCTTCTTCTCTAGACTCAATCACTTGTATTACAATGGAGATTAGAGATATTGAACAGTAGAGTTTTACGGAATAAGTGCAGCCTCCCTAACGATTACGCGCAATTACCTGAATTCTGAAAAACTCTCGTTTTCATTCTAACAACCGCTTATTACGTATCTCACCTAATTAATCCCGATAAAATTGCAATGAAAAACGCGAGTTCATATTGAACGTGGTTTATCAATGGAGCCAAAAGTAAAATAGTGACTAACAGTCAGGGGCGTAACGAGGGGGGCGCAAAGGGGGCACAATTCCCCGGGCGCCGACTCACTGCAGGGGGCGCCGAAAAGTCCCAACAATGTCAAAAGTACTTTGTTCAATGCAGTACATTTGCTTCCGGGAGACCTCAGGTTCGAACATAAGGGCGTTAAACTTGCTTCTTGGCCCGGGCGCCATCTAACCTCGTTACGCCCCTGCTAACAGTCCACATTTACATGCGCGCATCAGGTCATCGAATACCGAGTGTATTACGACAGTCGCTTAAAACAGTGTATGCAAAAAATGCTTTCTGAATATCTAAATATAACTTCCTGCAGCTGCACTGATACGACAAAACAAAACATAACTGAGTCAGAACTTCCAATCAAGAGTTGTTACATTTTATCACTGAACACCCGTGCACAGCATGCACACGTCGCATTTAACCTGCAAATCACTCCGCATCTACAAAAGACAACAGGAACACAAATTGATTCTTTGACAGGAACCGTTCCGGATCGTTCTTGTTTCCAGAGATTAGAAGCGAACTCTCCGCCTCAAAAGTTCCACGTTCGTCTGTCTGGCAAACCCAGCTAGCATCGCAGTATTATCGAGTGAAGTTGGAGCGCCATAGTCAGAACTTTCGAGCTCAGAAACAGAGCTTTTTCTGCACAATAACGCATAGATAGAAGAAATGATTACGCTTCATTTGCATGATCCACGTCAGCTTGATTTCGTTCAAAAAATATTCGATTGGTGTCCGAACAGTTTGCATGGTACAATTTTTTGGTTTTGCAGCACGTCGGCCAGCAGTGTATTAATGTGCAAATTGTTTGCTTATCTATTTACGTTGTGAAAGTGACCTTCTGCAGAGATTTTAATGACATCTACAGCAAGTGAGTAAACAATGTAGCTATAATAAAAGCACCGTTACTTTTTTTAGGGAGTACTTATCAAAAGACAACATTAGGTTTCTGACAGACTTAAAGCCGGAACAAGTCTACTATCGACAAAAAGTGACTTACGTTTTCGAACCAGAGATGTCCGTCGGGCCTCTTGATGATATGATTACAACCGTCAACATTATTGGAGTGGTAAGATGAACGTGTCTTCCGCAACTATAGAAAATTTATGTCTGGGAACAACCAATCTTCACATTTTTTAACCTTAAACTTTAGTTATAGCTTGATGGGACTTGTTTAATGTGAAACAATCAAGATTTTCAGTGAATTGGTTCTCGTTTAGAAACAGCGCAACTAAATTTTAGGCACCCTGTTGAAATTACGACACCGCACGCTCAATCGAAGTTCATCAAAACAAATGCAAAGATCTTTGTAAGCAGCTAAACGCCAATGCACTGTCGCTAAATCAATCAGTGCACTGCACACTATTTTAACTTCGGGAGTTTTCGATGCGCTTCATCAACTTAAAGTTGAGCAGAATTTGTTAATGAAGGTCGAATTTGTTAAAGTGCGCTAAGTTCGCGGTTTAAGGATGACCATGATTTGCAGCCCATTGTACATATAAGTTTGTCGAAGAATAGATCGTTTTCCTTATATCTAACTATGAAAAAAAGGGGTAAAAAGTTTGATAGTGCAGCGTACCATTTTCGATTGCGTGGTGCATTTTGTGATGATTTCAGCTGCTGAAGCACATCTTGGTGCTCTAAAACCTTTCAAAAACCAACAGTAAAATCCAGCAAGGCTTTACAATAGGTAAATGCTAACCGGAATTTGCATGAGGGCAAGTGAACTGCGTACATGTGCGCATTTATAAAGCGTGCGTATGCACACATAAACTGATTACATCTGAATTTCATCTGTCCTGCAAAAGTAAACGTAGTTCATTCGCCAAAGGACGTTTGTCTATTTTGGCCAGACCCCAACAGACATGGTCAGGCCCTAATATTTAAATCCGCTTGATACTTCTAAAAATAAACAGGAATGATTATTTTGCCAATGATTATTTCAGGCCTTGCCTGCCATCCTTGTTTTTTTGTAAATAAATAAATAAACAGGAGATGATTGCGAATCTTTCTTTAGTTGAGGCCAGGCCCGCAACTAAGAGGGGCGCAGGGGGGGTTTCCCCTGGAAAAATGTGTTGGACATAGCTTAAAACTATTGTATTTCTAATCGTGCTTACTATAATGTCATGCAATTTAAAATTTAGCCCCCTCAGAAAGCTCATCGCCCCCCTGGTGTTCCAAGCTGGTTACGAGGTCCCCTTCAGGAGGGGTTGCTTGTTTGACCGCGTACCGCCGATCTTGAAGGCAATTTTTTTAGCTTTATATTTTGTCCATTCCACCTGCGTTTTGGTTTGGTGCGAATTCCGAGAAGACTATTGTCCACACAAAGCGCAGTAGGTATTTCTCAATGCAGATTCATACTAAACTCATGAAACCGTTCCTTCGTAGCCTTTATTCGGAACCAATCCGCATCATACGAAGCAGATAAAATATGTTGGGAACACAATAAATGTGTAAAACGTTTTCTACTTTTCATTAATATGTTTTGTTCAACTTGGCAAATCAAAAGCCATGCTATACAAATCTACTCCAACAATGGAAGGTGGGTTTTGCTGAAACGAAGCCAAAACTTCTTTCTCACAGTTTCAAAGCCGCCGACCTTTCTAAATGACCGTGCTCACTGCGAATACACTAATTTAGCAAAGTTTATGTAAAGCCTTTTAACTCCGCAAAGCTTACCATTACTTTTCCACAAACGCACCGCTCGATTCTATAAGATTTCGCTGAATCTTGGTCGAAAATTGCTTTTATTTTGTTTTCAAAGCAGATTATACCTTTCTTGACAGAGCATACCGTGGATTGCCGAATACAACAACATTGACTTCAACATAGTGGACACGCTGCTGAACGGACTGTACCAGCTCACTGGAACTGACCTACTTTTCACTCACACTGTGCAAGACCTTTTATTCGGGATTGACGATCCTTTACTGAAAGTATTTAGTAATCTGACAAATACAAGCATAACCTTGGGTTTGTTTTCAACGGTGAGATGACAGTAGTTGGTGTGCAGTGTTTGCGTGGTGTACTTTATAATAGTTTTCGTATCACGTCTGAAGATTTCAAGATATGCAATAGTGTGTATAGAAAAATTCTAGACAACAACGTTATTGTCAAAGCCTTTTGAAACAGCACATCAGCAACTTCCAAATAAAGGTAATTCAAAAGTCGCACTTTACGCTCGGATGCCAACGTGCAGAAATTTTAAGCAAATATCCCATAAAAAAGTTTGGACAAAAGTCGTCCACACGTTGTAGTGTAGCAGTAGTAGGAATAATCTATTGATGTTTTGTGACGAAATAATGGTTCACACAAGTCATACAGATCATACAGCACCAGCGTAAAACAGTGCTTCTTAACTTTACCTTTCCAAACCCAGGGACAGCAGCGTAGACAGCCCAAAATATTTTTTGGGGCAAATATTTTGACTTTAAGCGAGCAACAGCATTTTGTGTGAAACACCGCCTCTCAAAGCACAAAACGACAAGATATGTTAGACGTTTGGGGGGCGTGGCCACCTTGGTTCCCCTGGCTACCATGCCCGGGGATCCGTATATTTCTAAAGATGTTGGCTTGTGGACACTTGTCTGGTCAACATACAAAAGAGGTGCATGATGTAAGAGCAAATGCTATTGTAATAAGGCGGATAAGTTGTTTACTTTGGCATTCATTCTGGGGACCCTAGATTTTTCACTGGTGTTGCGCGTTGCACCGCGTTGCACCAAATCATCAGGTGTATGAAAAATTTTAATCTGGAAAACTTTCTTATTGATCTTGATGAAGCTTTATCTCCATGGAATTTTAACACTGGTTCAACAATTCATAATGATTTTTATGAGTTTATTCATATTTTTCAAACAATAATAAATAAACATGCTCCTTTGAGAAAATTGTCACGACGAGAAAAACAACTACAAGCACAACCGTGGATAACAAGAGGATTACTTACATCTATCAAAAACAAAAACAGAATGTTCAGAAAATGCTACAAATGTGAGGATGCCAAACTGATTGCGCAATACAAAAAGTATACTAATAGTGCTACAAAACCGAATTGTGAAATACATGACTTTTAGCAATAGAAACATCAAGTGCAAGCAACATTTTTAAATTACTTAAAATTCTCAAAGTTTCTGATTTGTACCAACTTTATTTGGAAAAGTTCATGTATAAGTATAAT
>JGI24158J21664_10009671_pt1 | contig 12879 bp, 9 predicted proteins | sample Ectturendosymbi3_FD_21664 | JGI IMG/M metagenome (IMG submission 21664) | reverse complement strand
ACCAACGCCCTAGCTCCTCCGCCGATTGCGCTAAAGAGCTGTTCAACGGCTCAAACGGATCGGCCAGTCTAGTAGATTGCACTCGAAAAAAAATTTTCGCCTGGGGGATGTGGTTTTTTTGTGAGTGACGTCATAATTAAAGTAGTTTTAGGGTCATTTTGGCTCATGGTGCCTGGCTGTTTTTTTGCGAAAAAAAATGTTTTTTTTGCGAAAATCGCTGTTGCCTGGCTGTTTTTTTTTGCGAAAATCGCTGAATCCTAGCGGAAGCCAAGGAGTTAAAATACATTTCAAACTGTCATCAAATGTCAAAGCAAATTGCTATGTGTTTACCACTGTGCGCCGCAAATTATAATTCTCTTTGGCTTTGGGGCCCTGTGGAAAAATCCGAAGGGCCATTCCATCTGTTTTTAACACTTTGAGGCCAGTGTACGATACATTCGTACCGAGATTTTGGCCCAAAAACAGCAGCTTTTGGTTGCTTTACCCATGCCATAGCTCCTCCGCCGATTACGCTAGAGAGCTGTTCAATGGCTCAAACAGATCGGCCAGTCTTCTAGATTGCACTCGAAAAAAATTTTTTGGTAGGGGGTTGTAGATTTTTTATGAGTGACATCATAAGTGAAGTAGTTTTGGGGCCATTTTGGCTCATGTTTCCTGGCCTAGGGCCCCAACCGCTAGGCCAAAGTATTTCGTTGAAGTTTTCATTGGAAACTAGGCTCAAGTCCGAGTCTTTTGAGCTTTTGATCAACTTTCTAGCGTTTCTGGTTCAAAAGTTATGATCTAAAATAAACAAATCAATTTATTAACTAATTAGTCAAATATTTTTATTACTTTAGATCATAACTTTTGAACCCAAAACCCCAGCAAGTCATCCAAAGTATCAAAAGACTCAGATTGTAGCCTAGTTTCCAATAAAAACTTCAGAAAAATACTACCATCTAACGGTTGGGGCCAGGTAAAGTGGGCCAAGGTGGCCTAAACGTCCTTCACTTATGACGTCACTCACAAAAAATCTACACCCCCCAACCAAAAAATGTTTTTTTCGAGTGCAGACTAGAAGACTTGCTGCGTCTTTTGACACGTCGACCAGGTCCGTAACCCGTACAGGAGCGGAGTAATTCCTGTGCAATGCCACGTGCGTTTTGGTGTTTATTTTTCAAAAATCTTTTTTTTCAGCAGGACGCCATAGTGTTAATACCTTAGGAGCCAGGCAATTTCCCTTTAACACTTTCGGTGCCAGTTTACCAATAGTATATCGTACTTTGAAACCTTGCATTGAGCAGCTATTTTCGTGCCATGTTGCAACTCCATAGCTCACCAGGCAATTGAGCTAGAGAGCTGTTCAGCATCATAAGTAGAGTAGGTTTTAGGCCATTTTGGCTCAGGTTACCTGGCCCTGTGCCCCAATCACTGTAGGGAATTTTTGACTCAAGTTTTTAGTGGTAACTAGGCTATAATCCGAGTCTTTCAAGTCTTTGATTGGCTTTCTAGCATTTCTGGTTCTAAAGTTATGGACAAAAAGACAAAATTTGGGTAAGAATAACCCAAAAATGTTTTTTTTTTGGCCAGAACCAACTTTAGATATTGGCAATCAATCATTCAATGTGCGAAATCTTCAATACAAGATAGGCTTGTGTTGGTTATATAGCTTCGGGTTTGAATTTGCTTGAGTGCGCACTTGAACTGAAAAATGTAGTGGAACTGGGTTTGTATTTGTGGTCATGGACTGAAAATTTTTTTAAATGACCCAAAAAAATTGAGTCAATTTGGTCATAATGTCTGAAAAAGTAGGCTGGTGAATAATGTTATGGCGAGTTTTTGTACTACTATGTACTGTGGGAAAAATGACCAAAATGTCTCATAAAAAACAGTAGTTGATGCACCAATCATTGTGATTAAGAGCTTTTAATTTTAATGTCTGGTTCCATGACAACAAAAACTCTTAATTCAAATATTTATGCATTTTAAGGTATATAACATAATGGCTAGTCAGCTTTATGTTTTGTATGAGCATGCATCTGGATATGGGCTGTTTTGGGTAAAGGAGGCTGAAGACATTGGAGCTTTGCTTCCCACTGTAGAACGGGCAATAACTGACCTGTCTTTATTTGCAAGCACCGTCAAGCTTATTTCGTTCTCTCCATTCAAATCCTCTACCAATGCACTTGATAACATTAATGCTGTATCTGAAGGGCTTCTTCATGACGATCTGAAAGCATTTTTGGGAACAAACGTTCCAAAAAGTGGCAAAGCCCAAGTCCTGCTTGGCATTGGTGATACCAGAGTGTCTGGTGTAATACAAGAAGAGCTGGGCATAAAATGCACTACAGCAGAGGTTGTCAGTGAAATACTGCGTGGCATTCGTCTTCACTTTCCCAATATGGTCAAAGGTTTAACAATGCAAGGAGAAGCAAAGGCACAGCTAGGGCTTGGTCACAGCTATTCAAGAGCCAAGGTGAAGTTTAATGTTAATCGTGCTGACAATATGATAATTCAGAGCATTGCTCTCCTGGACCAGCTGGACAAAGATATTAATACATTTTCAATGAGGGTCAAAGAATGGTATTCATATCATTTCCCAGAGCTGGCGAAAATTGCTGGTGACAACTACATGTATTGTCGCTTAGCAAAGCTGATTGGAAACCGTAAAGCTGCTCCTGATGATTTGGAAGAAAAGTTGGAAGAAATAACAATGGATTCTTCTAAAGCACAGGCGATTGTGTCTGCATCTAAGATGTCTATGGGCATGGATGTCTCCCCAATTGACCTAATAAACATTGAGTCCTTTTGCAGCAGAGTCATATCTTTGAGTGATTACCGACGTAGCCTGGTGGAGTATTTGCACAAAAGAATGCAATCAGTTGCTCCTAACCTGTCTACGTTAATTGGGGACGTTGTTGGTGCTCGTCTTATTTCCCATGCTGGCAGTCTCACCAACCTGGCTAAGTATCCTGCTTCAACTGTGCAAATTTTGGGTGCAGAAAAGGCTCTTTTTCGAGCTTTGAAACAACGTGGAAATACTCCCAAATATGGCTTGATTTTTCATTCTACCTTTATTGGTCGAGCTGGAGCCAAAAACAAGGGGAGAATTTCACGTTTTCTTGCAAATAAATGCTCAATTGCTTCACGCATTGACTGCTTCACAGAAATTCCAAATAGCATATTTGGTGAAAAGCTTAAAGATCAGGTTGAAGAACGCTTGAAATTCTATGAAACTGGTGATGCACCCAGAAAAAATGCTGAAGTCATGAAAGAAGCTGTGATTGCATCCAGCTTGTTGAAATCTCAGCAAAATGAAGTGCAGGAGCATGTTGACACAGCAGACAAAAAGAAAAAGAAAAAAAAGAAACGCAAATCTGAAGTGGATACTGAAATTATTGATGCAATTGGAACAGAAGATACTGAAGAACCAAAGAAAAAGAAATCTAAAAAAGATAAGAAAAGTCTGGCTGTTGCAGAATTGCCAACAGAAACATCTAATGGCAATTCAGAACAATCAGTTATTGAAGAAACTAAGGAAGAAAAATCAAAAAAGAAGAAAAAGAAGTCCACTTCTGGAGATCTATCCCAGAAAAATGAAAGTTTTGTCACCAACACCACTGAGGAGAACGTAATGGAAACAACAACTGAAGATGTATTGGAGAAACCATCTAAAAAAAAGAAAAAAAAGAAGTCCGCAAATTTGTCTCTGGATGAAAAGCTGGAACAATCATTTATTGAAACATCAGCCGAAATAACTGTACCAGTTGTGACAGAAAGTGAAGTGGTAAAACCTAAGAAGAAGAAAAAGAAATCTCTTGCTGGAGTTGCTCCAAGTGATGGAGTTCATACTGACAGTCAGATTTCGCAAGTGATTGATTTGTGTGGTGAATCACCCAAAAAGAAAAAGAAGAAAGCTGAAGTAGCTGAACCACCAGCGGCAACTAATGGAGCGGAAAAAAAGAAAAAGAAGAAGGCTTTAGATGTGTCTGCGCTCAGTGAAAACACTGATGCAGATAATAGCAGTGCAAAACCTAAAAAGAAAAAGAAAAACAAAGTTGATGTTTAAGGCATGTTTGCAGTTGTGCAAGAACATGTTAATTCTCCTTCCATGTTGTTGGTTGTAACTTGGTGCTTTAAGGGACTTTTGAGTTTGCGTTTAGCTGCTTGTACGGACACAACATTGCACTGTTGTTTCAAATTGAGTTGAAGCTGTGTAACATCTAACATGGACTAGAATTGGTGATAAAAGTGATGTGAAAGCTTGCACCTGAAATTATGAGTTGGATTTTAATTTGCTAACATGTGAACACTATTTTGAAACAACCTTTATGAAACGATTGGATATTCTGACATTTTGGTTATGTTGCAATATCTCCAATTTTGAACCTAGAATGGAAGAAAGTGCATGAATGCAGCATTTTGTGTTTGAACCTAGAATGGAAGAAAGTGCATGAATGCAGCATTTTGTGTTTGCCATTGGATAAATTCAGTTCTTCCAACAGTAGTTTTTAACATGCGCATTTAAGCCAACAAAAATAATTATTTGATGTTTTCTATTATTATTAAGAAAGCTGGATGCTTTAATTTATTTTTCATACAAGTGGCCAGCCTTAGCAAGTAATAGGTATGCTTGCATTGTATTGTGACAAGAAACGTTGCGTACATCTCGTAAAAGAACTTCCTATCGCTAACAGTGGCATGTGTATTGTCTCTTAAAATAGATGGTAATTGGAAATTAGTTACTGGTAAGTTTTCTCATCTCCAATCATTTTGTTGGTATTCTGTTGTATAAAGCAAATGCAGTGTTATAAAACCTTGTTGGCATTGTTATTTGTTTTATGTTGTCAGTTCACATTCAAACGTGACACGGTAAATGCTGTTAAATGAGCTTTGTGTCTTATGTGCTTTTAGGACTCAGTGTATGTTTAATGTGCTGTGTAAAAGTGCTTCATGGATTTGTGATATATGTTTTTGAAAGGGTATACTCAGTTTTGGTTGTAGTTCAAGTTGCAATATATTCATTATCCTGCCAACTTATGTCAAAACCAAAGAGCTTTGTGATTGTTAGAAATTTGAAGTTTTTAGAGGTGTTTCTGCTACACAAAGCAAAGTAGATGTATATCTGACGTTTCTGTATGTGTGATTGGTTGTGCTGGGGTTTAGCTGTAGGGTCTCTTTGACAATAATTTACCAATCTCATTGTATGTAGTATTGAGCACTCAGCACATATCTGTTTTTCTGCCAATCATGCACTGCTCATTGCTTTGTCTGTTTTGCATTTGTACAGGATTAGGTTTTTTAGAACGTGAATGAAAATATGCAAGAGATGGAAGCCACTTCCCAAGCTGATATGTTTTTGGAAACCTTCAATTGATCCATTCATTCACTGCTCAAGTACAAGTTGCAATCTAACTGTTGCTGCACCACCTCACTAACGGCCTCCTTTTTGTTGTGTGCTGACGTGGATATAGCACACAATGCTATTCTCACAACAAACTAATAATGTACACCCTGTCCTGCCTAGTTGGGTGTGTTGTTTCATTTTGGATTTCATCACTTCACTTTTGTAGGTGATGGTAGCTCAATTGCTGAGGCCAATTAATAGTTGTTGGCTATTACTTCTGAATTTCATGGAATAATCTTTTTTATTTCAAATCCTATCCCATTGACAGTGTTTCTGTTAAAAAATTCATTTGAAGTTACCACTTCAAACTACATTTGTAAGTTTGCAGTAACATCACATTATGTGAACTGCTGGAAAGTAGCGATTAACTTTTTTAGGAAGAGTGTCCTTTCATTTTTGGGAATTGTTGACCAGAATATGTATAGGCTTGTCTTTAGTTGAACATTTAGAAAAGATGGATGATATAAATGAGGTAACAGCCTGAAGGCGGTTTGATCCCCAACTTAATTTTTCAGTTTTGCACTGGTAGAAAAACACGATTTGGTATGTAAAGGTAATTAAGTTGGTAATTAGTGAAGTTTCCATTTTTAACACTCTGAAGGAATAAAACGATCAGTAATATTTGCTGTTTAACACAAGTTTTGCATTTATGAAAGGTGTTGGCTTTGCAACTTGTTTTATGATATGCTGTTCTCACAGCTTTAACATTGTTATAAATGTGCTTTGAAACGTAGTAATGCGCATTTGCTATTTGTTACCATCAGCGACTTACTGCGCAAAGTAATTGCTGTTTCTCAAAGTACCAAGCTGTAGTTAGGTGTCATTTATTTTCTACAGCAAAGTAGTGCTTTCAGCTGTATAAAATTGGATATTTTTAAGTTTTATGCCAAAAGTAAGCCTTTACTGGATCGATTTCCGTTATGTTTATAAAGTAGCTCCGAAGGAATTTCATTAACAACGTTGACAAGCATTTTCTGAGTTGAAACACATTCTGCTAATTTGAGGTTCCCATAATCATGCATTTAGTCTTTCACAGTCGCACACTCATTCGTGCGGTAATGTGTTAGTGTTTTCCATGGTTTGTTTGACAATAAGACCTTCTCACACCTTGAGAAGAAACAGGCTAATGATTGAAGATGCGTCAAGTGGTGTTTGGTAGTGTGTAGGTAAGTGAGCAACAGCTTGAATTACGTTGTTGTTGTTGCACAAATTACATTGTTCAGACTGGTTTGACCATTTAATTCTCATTTCAGAATCCATGCGACCGACAACTTCCAGCGCTTTTGTTATGAAATTCGATTGAACGGATACGTATTTTACGTTATTCGAACATGCCTTGTCGCGAACATTGAGCGGTATTTAAAGATGCGAGCCGACTGTTCATTCCGGACGCGGGCGAACGCGCGCATGTCATTGACGGAACGGTCCGCCAATCCGTTTGTCCACCGCTTGAATCTGACCTTCGCCCAAAAGCTCCAAGTCGCCTTAATGTCATTCACCATCGCCCCGCTGAGACTTTTCCTGGCCTCCGTTTTCCTTTTGTTCACGTGGCTCTGGGCCAGTATCCTGACGTGCAATCTCCGAATACCGCGAGACAGGCCGGTCGGTCGGTTTCAAACGCCGGCCGCCCAGTCTCTTCGCTGGCTGCTTCGCGCCGTGTTGTTTTGCATGGGGTTCCACTGGATCACCGTTAAAGGAAAGCGCGCGTCGGCCGCGGAAGCGCCCATATTGGTTGCCGCCCCCCATTCCACTGTTCTATTCGACTCGATCGCGGCCGTGGCCAGTGGCCCGCTGCCTTCATGCGTCTCACGAATTGAAAACGCTTCAATGCCGGTTATCGCGACCCTGATGAAAACGCTGCAGCCCATTTACGTGTCGCGGCAAGATCGGGTCTCGCGGAAAGGCGCGGTAGACGAAATCATTCGCCGGGCCCGGACCAGGGGCAAATGGCCCCAAATGGTGGTCTTCCCCGAAGGCACCAACACCAACAGGAAAGCGTTGATATCGTTTAAGCCGGGCGCGTTCAACGCTGGCGTGCCAGTCCAGCCGATCGCCCTCAGCTATCCGAACCCGATTGACACCTTGTCGTGGACCATGGACGGGCCCGGCGCGTTGACCCTGCTCTGGTTGACCCTCTGCCAGTTTCAGACCAAAAGCGTGGTGCACTACCTGCCCGTGTTCACCCCCAACGAGGCCGAGAAAAACGTTCCCAGGCTGTACGCGAACAACGTTCGTAACGTGGTTGCCGAGGTCTTAAACCTACCGTGCACAGAATACGCGTTCGAGGACTGTCTCCTGATGAGGCACGCCGTCCGGCTCAAGCTTCCGATGGAAGCCGGCCTGGTGGAATTTGCCAAACTGAGCAAGAAGCTGCGCTTGGATCTCGACAATATCCACGACCGCCTTTCGGAGTTCGCCATCATTGCACAGGAGCACTCGACCGGCCTGGTCAACATCGACGACTTCGCCAAATTCTTGCACATGCCCGTCACTCCCGCCCTGCGCGAAATGTTCTCACTGTATGACAGAGACGGTTGTGGTCAGATAGATTTTCGCGATTACGTGATCGGGCTGTCGCTGGTCTCGCAGCCGGCAGTGACAGACGACACCGTGCAACTGGCTTTCAAGGTATTCGACAAAAATCACGACGGAATGGTGTCGAAGGAAAACTTCAGCCGCGTACTGCGAGCGACGTTCGGCAGCGAGTTCAACAGCGACAAAATTTTCCACCAGATGCAGAAACGCGCCGGGGAAGGAGTCACCTACGACGAGTTTTACCGATTCGCTCGGCATCGGCCAGAATACGCGAAAGTGTTCCTCAGCTACCAAGCCTTGTCAACCGACGTGCAATAAGCGCAGTGGCGTTTGGTGCATGAGATTGCGTTGCTTGCGTGGAGCAGTGGATAGTCGTGACAACCATAGGCAATTTGTGACATGACATTGACTGGTTTGTGACATAACAGTTTATCGTTTGTGACATTACAGTGGCAATTTGTGACGTAACCGTGGGCAGTTTGTGCTGCACATGCTCCTGTCACCGTGTGCTTCTGTAAAAGTTTTTGTGCAATTTACAGCGTTTCTTTTGTTGTTTTTTTGCGTTGATTAAGATACGCCGTCGCTGTCGGCGCGAGACACGTTCCAAGGCCGTCATCGGAACAGCAAGTTGCTTTTCTGTAGGAAGAACCCTGCTTGAGTTAAATGTAGCCCAAAAGACTTGAAGTGGATGGTTTTAACTTCCACACATAATTGTCCGCTTTTTTCTCAAGGGCGGTTGGTTGTCCCCTTGTTAGAGGGGCTCGGCAAAACGCGTATGACGGCTGCAGCTTGACAGTACCACTGTCAATGCGATCATAAGCGAGTTTTAAAATTTTCTCAAATTTGTTTCCATGGTCAGAAATTTACGTAGCAAAGCATGAGCATCCTGGTGTGGATGCCAATCATTATTTTCAGCATTTTTCAAAAGATCTCAAAAAACTAATGCGTCACAATTTAAACGTCACGTGACTTGATTGACAAGACTCAAACGTTTTTGTGATGTTTCCTAGGCTGTCTCCGTGCATTAACAAGTTTTGTGCCACAGCACTTTGCTGATGTAGTTTGATATATGAGTAGACAAGTCTTCGTTGCCACATCTATACCAAAAGCGTCACTGCCGTATGTCTAACCGAATTACCTGCTGTCAAAGATTATATTGCCTGGTTGCGCACGGTGTCGTAAACGCACCAAGTATTTATTTATTCATTTATGGAACTTTTTAGTTGTTTATTAGCGCTTTCATATTTTTTTATTTCATCATCGCAACTGTTTTGGCGTTCTTGTAATTGTGTAAAATGCGAAAGGACGGTTTCCTTAAATGATAATAATTCTAAAAATTATTTTACGGCGAAACATTTCAAAACTTCGGATTCGATTAATTTACCACCAAACCTCGTTTCGGTAAAGTTTCATTTATTTTCAGATTTCCTCTCGTATTTTTTGCGGTTTTCCTCTCGTACGTACCCTGGAACCACACTGAGCATTTTCTGACTTGTTTTCGAACGACGATGTGTGATTTGCACAGACATAAAAGCGTTTTTTTTTTATACTTGACTTTATTTGAGCGTTGTTACTTTTTTGTTTGTTTTTTGTTACATTTTTCTACTTAACCACCGCACACCTCCCCTGTTTCTTAAAATTTGGGCCGCGTCTCGGCATCTTTATCCGTCCGCGAACAATGAACCTTTGTGCGTCTGAACCGCCGCGCGCTGCTCTCGCCGACATCGCAGCCACGCGGCGTCGCCGAACGTAACAAACGCTCATGGCGCGAATTCTGTTGCGACCAACAGTTGACCCCTCGCCTGACTCTGTCAGGACCTGCGAAGCGCCGGCTGCGCTTGTCTGTCTGGCGTGGAGTGTTCTCGAAGGCCAGTCCCGAGTCGTTTCAAGGTGTTAAAGTGCTTTTTACTGTTTGTTCCTCTTCAGTTTCTTTGCATCAGGTCGTGCCGTGAATTGTTGCAATGCGGGGAGTGTATTTTCTTTCATGCAGAGCATTGCGGCAATTCATTTATATATGGAATGTAACGCGGCGCTGCCACACTTTGTTCTGCGTCAACTTGCCTAAACCACGCACAGCGACCAAACGAAATGGTTTTGCACCACCGCCGTGCCAAGTATTTTGTACTTGTTGTTTGAACGCACTGTTGTCACTGCCAACCGTCAACACTGTGAATTAAAAGTTAACAGCGACCAGCTTGCTTGCGCCGCGTGTCAATTTCTCAAAATAAAGCAACAAACAGTGAGGAAGCCCGAAAAGACAGGTGCCACAGAGCAGACTGGCAGTATGAGACCTCTGACGTTGCATCCAACAGCGCCTTGACATGTTTCCATATAAAGGTAGGTTCACGAGAGCGGTGGACTATTGCCTTGAATCGTGGGCTTCGGAAGGGGTTGGCAAGGGGCACTTGGTCCCCCCTGGATTTTAAAATTTGACATTCCCCTGTTGAATTTTCACCTAAAAAAAGTTGTTTTCTTAGCTCCGAGTGGATCAAATATCGCCACTTTTCCCCCTCCCTGGAAAAATCCTGCCGAAGCCCATGCGTTGAATCAGGGGGGGTATATTGATGAGGGTGGATATGGCGTGAAGTCCAGGTTTGGGGGACGTCGAATCACCAAAAACAGCGTGAAATTGCACAGCAGACTCACACGCCGCACATCAATACGTGGACGTTTCAAACAGCTGCTGTTANGTTATTTTTTTTGTTGTGTATTTATTTATAGATAAATATATGTACTTTTTTGTTCATTTATTACATGTTTGTTTCAGACACAAGGGCACAGAAACGCTTAAGCACAACGCTTCACCGGTAGCCATGGGCATTAGTTGGCACACGCTGTCATTATTGAAGGGGAACGAAAACCGACACTGACCACTGCGTTCGGTAATTATCGCAGAGACCCCTTATATAATGGGGGAAAATTGAGGTTTTGTTAAAAGCGTCAAAAGACTGAAGTGAGCGGATAAGAAAGTTTAATGAAGATGCGCATCGTTTCACAAAGGCATAAAAATTGTTTCTAACCAAGGCAATTAATGTCCTGTCGTAATAGGTTACATGATGTTAATGTCGCAAATGCGTTACCCGCTTGTTGCAGAGGTGGCCGGAGTCACTTTTTCCGACCCCGCTCCGGTTGTGAAATTGTTGAATCCGGGTCCGGAAATTTTTCAAATTTGAGAATCAGACTCCGGCTGCCATCGATTCAAACGAAATTTACCCATGTTTTGTTTAAGAAATGACCGCGCAGAAATTGAAACTGCCGAAATTGAAAAGTGACTCCGGGACCGGTTTTTCTAATATTTGTAACCCCCGGGCCCGAAAGAAAAATGCAGAATCCTGCCGGGGTCGACTCCGGATCCATGGCCACCACTGGCTTGTTGATACCCAAAGTAAAGTTCCTGAGCTTTGAAAAACGTTGCCGTCGTGGGCAAGTGTTGTCAGTGACGTAGAGAGCGAGACCAAGACTGAAAAGCCGATACCGCAAAATCAATTATTTTTGCCCATGTATTTGCGTTTTCTTTCTCCGAAGATGTGTCCGACAGTTCCCTTTCAGAGATCATGTTCGTAACAGACAACGTTCACGACGGGTCTGTTACCAACGTGGTCTGTTTTGAACGGACACCATGCCCAGCAGTTGAACTGCTGGAACTCAATATCCCAATTCTCGACACTGCAACTCTGTTACCACAGTGGACCCTTAAAAACTGATTTCGCTGCGCTTGGCTACTTTTATTGAAAGTTGGCAGTAGCTTTGTGTGCAGGTATTGCAGACAGCTGGTTCAAGGATAGCAAAATTGCTTGACGATTGATTTGATTTCGACATTTGTCTAAAAACTTAATATTGGCAGTTGGCCTACTGAAAGTATCTTCTTCTACATGTCCTTAACGTGTGTTGCGCAAAAATGTACAAAAAACTGTAGCTTAGCTGCAGAAAAAAAGTGAATGATCTTCGCAACGCGACAAGGCCAAGCATTCTCACAGATCGTTAACACGTATCAGAACTTCATGTTTTGATAAATACATACATTATGGTCCAACTGATTGCCCGAATTCGTCCAGCCACAGGCTTACAGAACAGAGTTATTTTTAAAAAGGCGTAGTCTGCATTTCAAGTGTATTTTTCTGCTTTGCTGAGGAGCACTTCGAGCCGTGGCCAAATTCCGCGTTGCAGAACAAATTTCAAGCGCAGCCGCATAGGTATATCCAGGGGGGAGCTAAGGGGGATGAACTCCCTTAAAATTTTTCGGATACGTTTTTTGGTCGATGGTTCCCGACACAGAAACGTCAATTGGGGTGATTTTTTTGAATAGTCTTTATATAAACCACTTTTTGCACAGGGATAGGGAAGAAAATATTAAATTCAAAGCTTATTTTGCTGAATTTGGGCAGTCCGGATGTGTTTATTTCACTAAAAATGAAACTTCTAATAAGCAAGTTTTTATACAAAAAATATGGTCCCAATGTTACATAAGCTGCACGTAAGTATTTAAACTCTTTTTTCATTTGTTTAAGATTGGGCTTCTTATGAACAAAAGCATGGGCGCAATTTTGTTGTGAAATGTGGGGGGACAGCTTGGTGTGAAACCAATATAGTCATCGGGTCTATGCAGAAGTGACATTTTATATATACAGATTCCCAATCTTATTTCTGGATGTGTTTTGGGAGCAACACTAATCACGCTTTGCTTTGTCCTTGCAGATTATTTACATATTAATATACTTAAATTTGTTGCTGGACACGGTACTGTAGTTCAGCCTGTTTCCAATAATACTGTATTTGGATGTAAACAAGCACAGCAATATCGTAGAAGACACCAATTGGGTTTTATCAGAGTTGTCACTTGGAGTGCAAAAAGTGCTGAATGGCATTGGTCGCACGTGCATATCACTTTTACAGTAGAACACTTCAGTTTTCATGCATTTTATAAGTGTGGGTTACAGCGCGATTTGATGTCTTGTTCA
>JGI24158J21664_10009670_pt1 | contig 12880 bp, 3 predicted proteins | sample Ectturendosymbi3_FD_21664 | JGI IMG/M metagenome (IMG submission 21664) | reverse complement strand
TTGACTGTTCTAATCACAAGCAATTTTTCCGTTTCAAGGCTTTTGCTTCCATAACTTCAGCCCCCCCCTTAGAAAAATCCTGGCTGCGCCCCTGAAGAGAAGTACTCGTCGACGTAAGCTTGGGTTAATAAGAAATTGCACAGGTTCCAACGACACATTTTTGAAAGCTTTTTTTTAAGTACACCACCGGGTTGATATCACAATGATATTTGAACCACTTTTCCGGTGCCGCCAAGCGCAGATAGATTTATTGCTCAGTGTTTCTCTTCAGTATCAACGAACTCCTGCCCTGTGAAGCGTTTTGTACAAGTATTTCTCTACCCTTTTGTTATTTAGTTAATGTAATATGGGCCGTGTGTCCGAGACAAAAACATTTATGATCTACAGTCGAGAGTTGACAATTGAATAACTGATCCTAACCTGAAAAAAGGGGTAAGCAAAATAATTATTCTTGACTACAGCAGTTTTATGTAATAGCAGAAAGTTTCTGTCCTATACTTTAGGCAATTTTGAGTTTGATTGGTTTGAAGTGTGTTTTGTGTTTTGACTAAATTGAAACTCTTGTAAATTATTCTTTTTTGTGCATTGGGCCAAAACGTCGTCTGCCACCGTATGTTTAAAAAAAGAAGTGCATCAGATAAGGATTCTTGATGCAAGGTTAACAGTATTCATAAAAATACTGATATAAATGGCAGAGGAATCTGGCAAAACTGCCAGCTAGAAAGTGATGCAAGTGTTTTATGCATCAAATTACCAACATTCTCTACGCAATAAGAAATACAAAATGCTGTAATAATATCTTAGAGAAAAAACTTTAAGGGTGTCAGGAATATCTTATGTCAGAAATTATAAAGTCACGCGATTTAAATGTTATGAGGTCAAACGTTTTTTTGTTTTTTTTTAAAAACATGCTACTCTACTTTTCGAAGACTCAGTTGACTCAAACATTGACCTGGCTCTCGCTGTTGAGATCAAACAGCACCAAATCCGTTACAGCAATCACGCCTCGTTATGAACACTAACTAGATGATAAAAACACAATATATTGAAGAAGCACGAAATATATCGCTGGATGTTTGGTAGCTTTGAAGAAAACGTAGACAAAATCCGGATGAAATATTGTTACGGACGTGTAACCTGAGACTGAGTACTGTTTCTAAAAACAATTAAAAGACAATATGCGGGTCGATTGAGGATAAAAATAAATGTATTTGCGAGTATTTCGTTCATGGGTAAACTTGAGAGAGTATGCTTGTTGTAGCAGTTGTAGTGAAGTTCAGTTGTAGTTGGTTGGCTGATATCGATGAATTTCATTTTTGAACTTGAATTTATGCTAATACAGTATTTTCTGTAAGATGCTGAGTTTAGCTCGGTGTCCAACGAATATGTTCCTGTTTGTTTCTGTAACGCAAAGCGCAACTAACATTCCTGTTTTGTCTTTATGAACGTGATCGATCACTTTGTATGAAAGATGGCTTGTTGTTTTAATTTTCAACTCCGGGCAGATGCAGGATGAAGATATATTTTTCAAAAGTAAAACATGTTTTTGTTGGCCATTTGTATAAATAAAAAAAATAAACGTAATTATTCTCTAAAACTTGCTTCAGGTTGTGTATAAACCATGGGTGGCGGAATCTTTTTCAAAGTGGGGGTCACAAATGCACGTCAAAAAACTATAGAAAAATTTTTTGGTTTGAACTGGCAGTTATGGCGTCATAAACATTGAAATGTGACGTCATTAACTTTTGTCAGTAAGTTTAAGCAATTTTATGCAGTGTTTTATTAGCCCTCAACGACCTCTATTAACACTACACCCTATCTATCTACGTTATACTGACTTGAGCACATATATGTAAGTAGTTGTTCTTAGTCTTACACAAATATCATATACAAGTAAGTAAACAAATACAACATGCACAAAGCCACGGGAGCGTCCGCATATTACATCATAAGATAGGGGTGACATCATAAGACATTTCAAATTGACGATGGGGTAAAAATAGATATCTAAAATTCTGATGACGGAATATATGAACGCTCCCTAGTACCAACAGATTTTACTGTGCTACGGTATAAACTTAGTAACTTCTGCGACCATTTACTGCTATGAATTCTTGCACTATTGTTGTGAGATCAACCTGATCTATAAAGTGTTTGTGAATGTGCAAAAACATCCTGTGGTTCAAGTGCTCTTGGTTAAGTTTGTCGAGAACTTTTCAGCCGTCGCAGGTATCAAATACAAAAGACGATTAGGGCTATATCTTTGTCATTGGCACTGTCACGTGCAGCCGTAACAGTCATGCAGCACAACTGTAAATTCCCCACAGAGCAGGGGTGCGAGCTTTGCTGACATAACGTACAGTCACGAAGGTATAAGATACAAAAGACGATGATGTACTTCAACAGTGTTAGTTTAGTTGCAAAGGCATGATTATCTATGTCAGGGGCGGGGAACCTATTTAATATCACAGGTCGCATAAATTTTGGATGATCGCTGGTGGGCCGCAAACAACAATTGATTTTATCCCAAGATTCTACCTTTATCTAACTATGAGAGATGGATGCTTCTTATGGCATGCTACCTCAAGTAGCTGCCTATCATTGAGCTTCGTTTTTGACGCGATTTTATACTCTAAATCGACTAACGAAGATTCTGATGCGGGCCATGTCAAATGTTCACGCGGGCCGCAGGTTCCCCATTCCTGATCTATGTCCTCATGCAATTTTAGATACCGGAACGCAAAGACAAGCTTTTGCAACAGGTTGTCTGTGAGGATCCAATTGTGTTGTCAATGCAAAAATAAAATATAGCTATTTAGTGTTGCCAATGCAAAACAAAAAAACAATAGAAATTGATTTGGAAAGTATTTCATTTTGCGTATAAGATTCAGAAAAATTTCACTATTTAGGATAGTGTTAAAACCATTGAAATTACACCGTTTTTGCAAAAAAATGTGTATTACAACATCACTTGGCAACGCAAACGCGGTAAGGAAGCCCCATCAGAGTGACCAGATTATAAACGGTGCATTCTGCCTAACATTTATAAAATCCCGCCAAATTACAAACAATATCTATAGTAACAAATAATATTGCCGAAATACTGCCAAAAATCTGCAATTTGTTTTTCATTAAACGATTAACTTTAGCAATGAACCCAACAATAATTGTGTTCCTTTGACTTATTTAGGCAAATTTCGAAATTTAAAAGTGGGGACGCCATTTTTTTAATGCTTTTACCCCAACTCTTTCTCTTTTATTCTGGCGGCGCACATGGAAAATTCTTCAACTTCTTTGCTACCCGGAATCAACCTACGAAACCCCACAAGGTGTTTCATTCTCTGAACTTGTAACATTTTTATCGCTTGTACGGACCTTCCCAATCAAGTAAAGAGTGGAAACATAAACAACGTATTGATTTTTAACGCGTTGCTTTGAAAATCAATTCATATCCTGTGTGACTAAGAGAGTTTAGAGTCAAGAAAAACCTGTCATTGTTACGTTCGTTACGCAGCTCTAAGCATAAGTGGTGACTTTATAGAACCAAAACCAGTATTCATGAGTGTCGGAAGGAGTATTTCCCGGGGAGGCACTGGGGGATTTTTCAAAAATTTTTCCGGGGGGGCAAAGGTGGTGAAATTTGCTTTTTCCCACTCAAAATTAAAAAACAACCTTTTTTACTGAAAATTTCAAAATCCAGGGGCGGCAAGGCCACCCCTGCCCCCCTTCCGACGCCCATGAGTATAGTGCTTTTCAACTTTGACTATAGCAACCTTTTCAAAGATAACTCCATGTTAAATTTCTCTTTCTCCCTCACCGTGGTTGTGAAACTGAATTCTCACCCAATTCATAACGCAATACCCACCCAAGTTAACCACAAGTTTGGCCTTCGCCAAACAACTTTCTCAATCACAGTGAGGATTTAGGTCAAACCGTTGTATATAGTTGCACGAAGCGGGCTTCTGCATTAGGGTAGCCGACATCGCAGGGTGCGAAAGTTATCAAAACCAAGCTGATTAGTACGGTATTTGTCGAACTTTATAGGATAAGGGTGTTTTTGAGGATAAACGAAAATCTTAGGACAGCAAGAGTAATAACTGTTGCGGAAGGAGATGTGTAAATTTGCTGAGAAAGGAGGTGATCCGTGAAATATTGAGGTGCGGATGTTTTCAATATTTCACGATCGCAAACAATTTTTTTGCTCTTAATTTTATTTTTAACTACGTTTTAATTCAGACGATGAACATACACTTTTCGGGAAAATAGTTTATCATGACGGTGTCAGAAAACTACTTCACGCAGTTGTAGTCAGCAGTGGGCGATTATCTACGGCTGTTGTCTTTTCCTAGGTCTCCTTTAGCCCTGGAATCTGACGCTGCAGCATGTGATAACAAATTTGTTTCTACCTGGACGACAAAAGTTGAAAATATGGCGAAGGAGGCAGAATCAATAAACCTATAACAATTTTCCAAGAAAACTTTTCCTTGAGAAAGCTCAAGTCGTAGCAAACATTAATTAACCCTGGAATTGAGAACGACAATGAGTTTCACATGTTTTGTGAGCTAAATAAAAGTTGAAAACAACAGAACCTAAGGAAAGCAATTCAGTCAAAATCGGCGAAGATACACAGTGCATACCAATTTATAAACCCCGAAGTATGCTGCTCTGTTGGACCAAAGTGTTAGGTTCGCGCTGCGTATTGAAAGCTAGCTGTGCCGTGAGTGCCAATCAGTTTCAGTGTTTGCAAGTAATGTGGACAACTATGAATAACGTTTATACAAGGAAACCAAAACTTCTGCAAACAAGAAGTAAACGCAAAATTTCAACCAACACGAAAATCTCAACAAAATTTTTAATAGATTCATATAACACGTTTTTCAAATAAAGCGCACTGCTTCAAAAACAAGTTTTATTTGTTTTGCTTCAAAACTTCACTTTGATTTTTCAAGCGTGTTTGAAGAACGGCTGGGGTTTTAAGAATGCCAAAAGAAACTAAAAGAAACTGTGTAACTTAACTACATTTTAAGCTCGACTACTACTTTGCAAAGTTAAAGCGGTGACACAAAATTATATGAGTTAGATACAGCACTTAACAGTTCAACTTTGTACACCATGTTGGGACCGACATGTACTATGGCATGTACAAAACTAAGCGGTCTTCGTCACCGGTTTTGCACTGTCAGGCAATACTCACCCTTGGGTAGTTCTTTTTTTGCAAGCACGAATGTACTTCAAACGGACATCGACATCACATATACCATTTCTTAGTTTAGCTTTATCCAAGTAGTTATGGCGACAACTTCGCATGTAGCAATCAATCAATAATGTACGAAATTTTCAGTGAATGAACTGAAGGAATGGCGAAGATCAAGCGAGGAATCGCCATGTGATACCAGCGAAGCGAAGCACTCCTCAAGAAGAAAATCTACATCACAAGCTTTGCCTAAGCGGGTCACTTTCCGAAAAGGTGGCTCGGTTGGAAACACGCAGAGTTCTTTCGTCGGATAGGGTCAATGGAATTGTCTACGGACTTTTCTTGAAGGAACGTGGACTCCAAAATAATGGCTTGCAGATATCCACGACGTAAAACGGAGCTGCAATAAAGGCTTGCAGCTTCCGAAAAATAAGAGAATGTCTGTTGGGCAACTGCCACACTAAGTATCTTGCATTAAGTGTATGTAGGGAAGAAACTGCTAGGAAAGACAGAGCTTTCGTTTTGCAACTGACTACTTTTGGGTTAGAGCTTCTTAAAGTTTCATGTGGTTCAATTTTTTAAGCAGGTTCTGCAAGGGAAAATAAGGAAATCACTGTGTATGTCTGCGTCTTTTAGACTTTGATCAAGAAAAAAGGCCTCAAATATTTTAAATTAATTCTTTCTGTCATTTTCAACTGGAAATTCTCTCAGAAGCAGACCAAGGACCTTGCGGCGTGAGAAGATTGTATAGTCCTGATTTAGTCGCGTCCGGTGTGAAGCGAAATTTCTGACTTGCGAAATTCCTGACTTCACACCATGTGCGCATGTACAGAGCAATATATCACTTACGCTATGAAAAGTGGCGATTAGGGCTTAGGGTTTGGTGTTTAGGTAAGTGTGTCGGGTCAAGTTTGGGTTAGAGTTAGAAAAAGAAAAATAATTGAGGTCTCAGAATAAGTACAATCTTTTTCAGTGGTTATAGTTATTCCCGTACTGTAGCTTGTCATGGGTAGCTGACATCTTACCAAAAAGTTTTAATTTACACAACACACGTCAAAAAAGTAATCGCCAAACTTTATTCGTTTACTCTGAGAAGCAAAAAACCTACAAACAATAATAGGTCAGAAACTTCGCAGAATTCAGAAATTTCGCTTGACACCGCAACACGTTCGTTTTTCTGAAGTTAAAGGAGAGATATTTTAAAAGTCCACACTGTTAAGGTGTACAGAACGTTCATGAGCCGCAAAACTTTTGAGGAAAGAACTTTGCTAAAATTCAGTACGTTGGTAAGGAACACGGCATTGCGGACAGCGCCAAAGCCTTACTGCCGACAAATGCACAAACAACTATCACTTCTGTAAACTAGTCACAAATCAAAAGAGATTGATAGGCGTGCAGTAATTTTTGACTTTCAAACTAAAATTTTTAAGTTTAATACTTTTTGAATCAACTGGCAAATCAACTGTGAAAAACAATTTATGGTTAGCTCGATTGGTGTTGAAGTGATTCCAATACAACGTAAATTCCAACAACTACAGGGCAAACGTGGCATGATATACAGCACAGCACGACAAGCAAGTATGAGATATTGAAAGCATACTTGTCTGGTTTGGAGAAAGCCTTTGTGGGAGAGTGCTTGACACATATCAACATGCTCAACAATTTGGGCACCGTTTATTGCTATCTTTTTGAAATGGTTGAGAACTGGCTGGAACGGGAAATTTAAACGCACTTCAAGAACGTAGTTTTTGAAACTATGAAAACAACTGTAAGATACAGGCCATCAAAAACTATATTTTTATGAAGTTTCTGGCAGAGGTGTCACGACCCTAACAGAAATTCAGTTAAAGCATGCAGTAGAAAAAAGATATCAAGGAGAAAAGAAACGTGACCAGAAATCTCCCCAAACAACTTATCCAGATAATTGACATCATGCAAAGGTTTTGTTAAAAAGTTTTCACTATCATCAGCATCCGCGACTGACTTGTTTTCGTGACGAGTAATCATTCGTCGTTGCAATTCTGTAGCATTGTCAACATCGGTATATTCCTTCTCGACCGGGAAAGCCAATGCAGTGGCTCGTAATCATCTGTTGGCATGAGTGTCGGAAGGAGTTTTTCCTGGGGCAAAAGTGGGTTTTTCCAGGGATTGGCCAAAATTTTGTTTTTCAGGGGAGGCTAACAGTGGTAAAATAAAATTTTACCATTTTACCAACTCCGAAACTAAGAGAAAAACATTTTTCTACAAAACGTTAATAGCAAAATATCACCCTTCCGACACCCACGCTTGTTTGGTCATACTCACAAACCATTTGCCTTAGAAAGACAAGCAACACATATTGGACTGGGAAGTTTGGTGTATTTCTGTGAAAAGAAACATATAAGTTCGCAATTTGCAGTTTTGTTTGTTTATTTCAAACAGAATGGAGTAAATTTTCAAAAATTAGTAACACATTTACACGCACGCATGTTCAACCGTTTTTCTTACTTTGGAAAGCTTGAAAGCAGTTGAACTAGCGAAAACAGACAAAGAAAATCGCTCATCGAAATGTTTGCTGAAGGAATTTAGTTTTTTGCCCTGAAGTCCCACTGAGCAACTGCAGCGATGTACCTATCACTTTTTTGGTCATAATTCACGAAACATTTGCGGTAGCGGGACAACAAAGACAGTTTTGAACAGGGACTTTCATATAGTTTCTATCAAAACTAATATCTATCTTTGCATTTAAAATTTTGCAAAAAATGAGTTTTTGTTGTTTTGTTTGTGGTTTTCAGACAGTCATGGGCAGATCCAGGGGAGCGATTGGGGCAATCGCCCCCCCTAAAACCCACGAAAGTAACTTTATTTACCATGACTTTGTACAATTCGGGAAACAGCTTTCGCGATATAGGGTCATTTTGTCGTCCATTGTTTTGCCACAACAGTATTGTGGAGTATACGTCATCTCTCTTTCAGTAATGAGCCCATTTAGAGACTTGACTGCCAAATATTACTGAAATCGTCCCCCCTTAACTTACTGGCTGGATTCTCCTCTGCAGACAGTAGCTTGTAGCAAATTAAAATAATCTTTTCTCTGTTTTTATATTTTTACCTTAAACTTTGAAGGAAAAGGTAAGATACAAGTATAAACGATTTTTTCCGATGGCTACTGTTTGTGGAACGGGAGTATTGGAGCCTCAAAGAAGAAAACCGCAGAAAAATCCCCGAACGTTTTGGCGTTTGCAATCACCGACTATTCGAAAAAGAAGTGACAAAGCCAAAACAATTTTGCAAAGATGACAACATTAGTAAATTATTGCAGGGATAAAAATCGGGTTTTCCCTTTTTACACGTCGCTAGACGTCACACTTGCTTACAAAAAACAGCATAAGATGAGCTCTATTGTACTCTTTCCAACAATATCTACTGTGTTGATGTTAATCTTCCGGTTCGTGGGTTGACTAAAAAGTTGATTGAAAGCCACAGCTGGGATTGAGCGAATGTTGCAGGATTTCACTTGCAAGTCTGAAGTTTTTGTTTGGTAGTTATTTTGAAGCTTACGATATATTGCGATATTTAAGCTCTGGTCAGTTTATGTTTTACTGCAACGCTGCGTGCGTTAGCGTGAAGCGTAACGTTCGTTATGGCTACAGGGAACGACTCTATCATTTCCGACTGCAATGATTAAATTGGTTGGTAAAATTCCTCAAAAATATTAAAGTTTTCAAATTCTTTCGATTACACTTGAATGCTATAAGAAATTTTCATGATGGGAGAATGACGTTTTGTAGAAAAGGCATCAAGCGAGTGAGCAAATAGAGCTGTTGGATGAATTTGCCCACCGCACAACAAAAATGTGCCTATAGGTTTAATTAAAGCCTGAAATGGACTCACGAAACGAGTAACCTAAAACTGACAATCGATTATATTCATACCAATGCAATGCCATATTCGGTTTGCATTATTCAGGGCTCAATTAAAAGGTCTCTGGGGTATGTTCCAAAGTCATCGGACATACCTTCAGCTTGTAGTTAGCACGAAACAAAGTGCAGCGGAATTTTTCATAGGATAGGCCAGGCTCTAGTCTGATTGGTGTAAGTTTATTGTGTCACAGCGAGTACAAAATCACAGTCAAAATCGACCGCCGGACCCTAACAAACACGGTTACAGCGCCAAAAATAAAAATAGAAGCTTGAATCAACTAATGTGGCAAAAAAATAATAACAATGGCAGCCAATCAACTTTGGCCCAAATTTCAAAGCGTTCTTCAAGGTCGAATTTGGCAAAAAAATACGAACACTATCAAAAAGTGCTGTATGCATAATAAGATGAATGCTACAATGAAAGAAGGGTTGTAGTTCAGTTTCTCCGACGCCACATAATGCTGTTTAGTAAAATTCAGCGGGCTGTGAGCAAAGCGCATCATACAGTATGCATCGTATGGACGTCAATCGTGGGTCAATTCGGAACAGATGACAGGTGCTGGTTTTTCGTAAGTAATGCAAAGAATTGAAACGGTCGTAAAGATGGAGAGGATTGTTGATGATTTTATTTCAAGGGTAAGAGAACCGTTGAAGAAAGGCGATAAACGTTGTTGGAGGCAACCGGAGGCGTTTTATACCAGACCGTGTGGACTTCTTCCACAATTGTTAGGCATACGATTTTAAGCGCTGAATGTGAGTCAGTTTCTAAATCGGTCTTAGTTGTGATCCTCACCTATGGTCAGGAATCTTGGGTAATGACTAAAAGTGAGCTTTCTAATCTGCGCAAGTGGCAGAGTTTGGATTTATGCGAGATTTTAAAGAGTAATACAACTTCGCGACAAACTGCGCAGCTCTAAAATTCGCAAAGACCTATGTCGAGCCATGTCTCTGTATCGAGAAATCTCAGCTGCGTTGGTTCGGCCGTGCGTCTAAAATGCCCTGGTGTGAATGGAAAGGGAAGACCAATGTTCGTTACGCTTCTGGTGCAAATAATAAACCGTACATATAACCGAGGCAGACGTCTCACGCAAGCCAACTGTCAAAAACAGCGTTTTATTTCATTTGGCGATTGCTATTTTCACGGACTTTCATCAACTTTTTTGAATTCACAACAGCACAACAAGACTATTAGACAAACTTTATATAATAGCCAGAAGCAACAAAAAAATTTTCAGATTTTCCTTATTTGGTACTTTATGTTACTTGCTTGTGACAACAACACCATTATGGACAAAGAAAGAACAGCAGAAATAATAACAGCAAATACTACAGGAATGAACATATATAAGGTTATATATGCGATGTCAACAACAAGAACAAAAATCAATTACTTTCTATTGATAGAAACAACACAACTAATACTGAAATGGAACCTCAACTTTGATAGAAAAAGACGTGGTTTTCGAAATAATTCCACACGATATTTTAAGAAATGTTAGCAATTTATTTTACTGAGTTGGTTATTTTGAAATTGAAATGATTTCTCGGTGAGGAAATAACATTTGCAAAGTTTCATACGCGAACGTTTGCAAAAATTTAACTGATATTGGTTGCAGGTAGTACGGATCATGATGCGCACGCGTAAACAAATTAAGCCGAGGGCGGACCCAGCCAGAAAGTTTAGAGGGGAGTTTTCAGTAGTATTTGGCTGTCAAGTCTCATTACGAGTTCACTTCTGTAAGAAACATGAAGTATACTTCACAGCATTACTGTGGCAAAATAATGGACGTCAAAATGGCCTTATATCGCGAGTGCTGTTTTCCGAATTGTACAAAATCATGGTAAAAAAGTTACTTTCGTAGGTTCTACGGGGGCAATCTCCCGCCCAATCCCCCCCCTAATCCGTCCCTGCAATATTTCCCTACAATCGTCAATATGGATTCAGCTGTTGAAATCGACTCTATTCGCACATTTCTTCATTGTACACAAATCACGAAGCCGCCATAACTGATATTAATCCCATCGTTTTTGGATATATATTTACCTACAAATATGTAACGGAAATAATTTCCGAAACGTTTTTACTCAAATTGCAGTCGGTAACGGCAAGGCGGTTTCAAGTTTCTTTTTTTAATTTGAATTGATCGACAATCTTGACAACAGGTAGGCAAAACCTATGTTCTGCAGAAAAAATAAATTCAGTTTTAAACAAAAACCACAAGAAAGTTAAGCCAAGAACACCATGATCTTGTAAATTTCAGAAACATTACACCAGGTAAAGACGCTCTGCCATTGCATGACGAAATTTCAACACCGCAATATGTTTAAAAACAATCTTGCAATTCCATTCAAACAATATTTTTGATCAGGCACTTTATGTGCTTTTGATTTGAAGGAAAATTGCAAAATAAAAAGGAATATGAAAATAAGAACCACTAACAACAAAGTCTCTGTTATTTGTCTTTCCTCTTCCTTTTTTATTCTGAAGTTATGCGCAATATTCCAGGTTCAACTTCATCAAATAGCGAAAAGTAGTTTCTTTTTTTCCAGTGTCTGAAAAAGGTGGAACCTGAAACAGGAAACAATGGTTTTCATATGTTTTGCTTTGCTGAACACTTTAAGTATACTTTGCACAATAGCTCAGCAAAAAATGCATTTTGAACTGTGATGTTACCTCAGAAATTCAAGATTCTCGGATATACGTAGGGGACTGGGTCACCGAAGGGAAGGCAAAAAAAGTGGATCTATGGGAAATTTGATTGTTATCAGAGTAAGGCAAAAACAGCATTTCATAGCCGGGCTTCATAATACGCATTTTGACCCAGCAATGAAACATTTTAACATGCCCCACTGCGTACGAAGCAACAACATTCAGAATTGGCAAAGTAATTCGTTAATGCTTTGCTTTTCAATCACGTTTTACTTGTTTACCTCTGAAACGTATTCGACAGATGATCTGGGCTTGCAGAATTATTGAAAACTGAAATGTAGACTAACTACTTCTTTCTTTTGAGAAGAATTCCTTGCTGTTTACTTCTTTCTTTTGAGAAGAATTCCTTGCTAATGGTTTGATCATGTTTCATTTGAAGTGCTTTTGATAAAGAGCTGCTTTCCTCTTGCTCAGTCGGGCATAATAGTTTTGGCTAGACGAGAAAACGAGTCTCAGAACATACACACTGAAAACGTAACATCTATTCAAAGGAAATTTTGAAGTGCGAAACTTGAAAGAAGTGGTTTTGAACAACCGCGAGGGTAGTGGAATATTGAATTTAAAGCAGGAAATCTACACTAAAAGACCGACAAGCGAGTGCATTTGCGTTCATTACATAGATGGTAAAATGTTTTGTCGCCTCGAGATCTTTTTCTCGTTACACTGAGGGCTGCAACCAACACTGCATAACATCATGCTGAGATTTGATACTTGTGTGTTTAATGCAAGAATTCGCATAGTTCGCATAAAAGGCATGCGTTGGGATTAGTGGCCAGCTACGAAGTACTTTGTCGGTAATTGGACATGGTGTTGTTGTAGGAACTTCCTTACAACAAAATGATTTCAATAAAGAAATCCACAAAGACAAAGCATACGAAACCATAGACAATAAATATGAGGACTTAAGCATTGAAGTGCTTAAGCACAAACCTTGTGAAATGACAAGAACGACCTTTGGACCTGGATGATATGAAAAACATTAAAACAATGATGTAATGAAATAGCTGAGAAAGTTATGGACGAAGAAAATAACCAAATATGGACATAAATTAGAACATAACCAATTATGGACAC
>JGI24158J21664_10009669_pt1 | contig 12880 bp, 9 predicted proteins | sample Ectturendosymbi3_FD_21664 | JGI IMG/M metagenome (IMG submission 21664) | reverse complement strand
ACTTGGACTGAAGATGCCGTGTGGCGAAATCGATTTCCATTAGATAACATCAATGCGTGCTGATTTTTGTTACTGGTGCAGTGTGCACAGACAGTGCTTAAGTGAGTCAACTTTCTAATAAATTTTATTCTGAACTATGGAAATACAAAGCAGCTCTACGGACGGTTTTGCAAATGTTGGCAGAAACCCAAGCAGCAGGAGTACAACCATCAGGAAATGAACTCTCCGGGCATCCACAGACAGTAGGGCCTGGAGAAATCATAGCAGCATAATTTGACGCTCAAGGTACTCAATTATAGCTGATGATCATCATGTTGATAACATTCTGTGTTATTTTCGTCCCTAACCTCGAAAATGTTTCACACTGACATCGTGCTGGATGTTTACATCCGACTTTGTTGCCACGTCATCCACAGCAAGCCACAACCACCCTCGTGTTGTAGTCAAACGGGCTTTGTAGGCCTCAGCGAGAAATTTGGAACCGCTTGCACAATCCATGGCTAAAACGACCAGATGAGGTTCGTACTGTTTGATTTGTAGTAAAACGGACCTTGCATCAGTCACGTTGAATGGCGTCTGAAATTACACAAAAATCCACTACAATTACAAAAAAACATCCTCTTGACGTTGCATAAACCAGAATTGTCACCAAAATTTATTGAATAGAAATGCAAATGTTTTCTTGTTTCCTGCAATTTTTTGGTAACATTTGTCGCAATGGAATGGCATGCTCATCGGTCTTTTTTACTGACCGAAATACGCAGGCTATGTATCAACGTTTTTGGTGTCAAGACATCTGAATCTAGCGGTGCATGGCACATGTTTAGATTAATGCCATTTCGTATCTCAAATACACTATAAATTTCAAGTACAGACTAAGGACTACGTGGACGGAACATGGCTAACATCCGTAATGCATTAGCTGCACTATTCTGTCTGAAAAAGCTTAGCAGTCATTGCCACATATACCCTTCTAACTGCTTTGTTAACTCCATCTAGCTGTCCGAACAGCAGGCTGCGCAAATGTGTAACTTTGGTCGCAAGCACTAAATATTTCTGGCTTTATGCAGAACAAAATACGGGGCCAGCCATAATACATTGTTTTCGCAACAATCACTACACATATTTCGTTGATTATGTGGAAGTCTGATTTCTAGACGTATACAACTAGGCATATTGGCTAACGAATGCTAACGCTTTAAGAAGCCTCAACTCCGTTTATTAGGTACCTCAGAAATGTATCAAAAATGGCCAGGCGGCGTTATTCTAGGTAACATCGACAAGTACTGCTCTGGCCATAATTTCTAGGATAGAAAAGTATATCAGGTGATAAAAACTCCACTGATTTCTAGCGTTTCATATTTTAATTTGGGTGCTTTGAAGCTTTGTTTGGCGGATTAAGCCCAACAAAGACTCCCCAACCCTGTGGCGACGACACTGGCAAAAACACGTTCGCGCCGGTTTAACTGAAATTGTTTCCAAAACCCGCACCTGCATCATCTTTATTTTTCTGAGCTTGTAAAGCTTTGTGTTGTAAGAGTCACGTCTGTAGATCTCTACAATTGACAATCCGTATACGTCGTGTGTTGTCAAAAGGGAAAGCTCCTCGTATCGAAAGTAGCTCAATAGACTGACGACCACCTGCGCGGCTATCACGATAAGCACAGATGAGGAAATCATTTGTAAAGGTTCAAAATAAGATCTAAACCAGTTTGCAATAAAAATCAGTCTAGCAATACCGCGAAAATCACTTCAGAAAAACGACAGTTTAAAAAAATTTGAAACAGAAGTATAACCAGAATTTTGCAAACAGGCTTTTCGTTGTTGTTCTCAATATGAAGAGAGGGTTAGGAAACATGGATGCGATCGGTATGCCAATTATTTGGACTACGGCTGGGTTCAAGTAACAAAAATTTATTGTTTAAGTAACAAGTAATTTCTAACAGATTACTCAAGTAATTCAAACAAATAAGAAAAATCGACATTAAGAGTTAAAAACATTCAAGCACATGAAAATCACTGCAATATTTAGATCACATAATGGGCGGTTCAGGCAAAATTCACACCTGTTGGCGGCGATTCAATTTAGTGCAATGAGCTTCTAGCTCCAAATTGTAATCGCGGTGACAATCAACAATTGTGAATCACAAAGCGCTGTCCACAGGCAAGACGTCAATTCGCCTAAACCAGGGGCCCCCAACCTGGGATACATGTACCCCTAGGAGTACACTTGCCTATCTAAAAGGGTACATTTAAGGTTAGCGATAGAAGGCAAAAACATGTTTATATATTATTTATTTCCAATTATTTATACATATATTACCTTTATACTTCTAAAACTCAAACAGTTCCAATAAAAATTCAGTGGTTTTTTTTATTTTGTTAATTCCTTTTGTCATAAGAAATTTAAGGTTGGGAACTCCTTGCCTCAATGGCTTATTTTATGTGCGATGATGCATGTCATGTATAATATTGGGTTTACAGCAACAGACGTGGCTTAAAAAATCCTAACTTTTCTAAAAGCAAATTACTTGAAACATCAAGTCACGGCAAATTTACCTGATCAAGTAATAAGTAAAGGTGTTCAAGTAAGTTATTAAGTAATGACTTGCTTGAGCCTAGCCCTATTTGGAACCGAACACGGTAAGATCCTAATAGTATGGAAGTTGGTAAGGCGGGATCCCGGGTGAAAAATGCCGCAGAAACTTTCTTCTCTGTTAAGGTTTCCACTGAAGTTAACATGAAAATAAAATGTTTTTACAAGGTAAAGCCAAGCCCTGTTATACAATAAATGTCATACAGGAGTCAAGAACGTATGTTGTAGACAAACTATGTCCGAACAGTGACCCGCGGGCCGCACGCTGCCAAGTCAAAAAGTATTTTTGGGGCTCTCTTTAAGCTTTTGCTGCAGCACAAGTACAAACTGGCAACCTGTCTTTACTTTGCTAATCTTAACTTTGACAGTTTTGTTGCAGTGGTCCTCAGTGCCACTTCACCACACCTATACCGCGTGCTGGGGGATTTCCACGTGTCCACTGACACCTTGGTGCAAAACATATTTCTAGGTTTCTGATTTCTGCCCATGTTTTTCCACTGGCACTAAACTTTCCTATGGCATCACACTTACAACATGGCTAAAGGTGCCATCGTTACCATTGCAGTTATGGTTTGAACACTGTTAATAGAGTTGATAAACTAGCTTTTAGTTTGCTAAGATCAAAGTAAGCCATTTAATGTTTGGCCCTCAGAAACATAGTGACACAATTTTTGACTCAGAAAGGAATTTTGGTTGAACATAGCTATTGCAGACAAAGCCCTAGTTTTTGCATTTTTTGCACGATTTGAAATTCTAACTACGTGTTAGCATTTCAAAAAACTAAATCTAACATGTTTCTATTTCAAAAATCTAAATTTTTATGAAGAATACGATGATCTTAACACAGAAATTAGGCTGGGTAACTTGCTGCAGCTAAAATGTGTGCATTCATTCTCTGTAAATCAGCCAGAGCTGCTACGTTTTGCTGTAGACCTATCGGATTCTAAACATTTGTCTGAAATGTAATCCACGTTTTTTTCTAGTTACGCCTGGAACGTTTGCTCTTTGTTTGTGAGCGGAAAATAATGGTTACAATTTGTCGTGCGCATATCTGAACGGATTGATGAAGTCTTTTCATAGCAGGTTCGCATTCATTTGCGCTAGAACGTGTTGACGGCTGAAATGTAGCCGGAATACGTTTCCCACAGAATTATTTTCTATTCTGTGCCAGCAAACACAATTTTGATGCCGCTTAACCCTTGAAGTCATCTTCGGCCAAACCTCGACGAGTGATCGCGCTAGAGAGTGAACCAAGACATCAACAGATGCGCCTTTTTGAGTTTTTTCTTTCAAAATAAACGAGTTATTTGAAAATTTTGCGCATGCTGTCACGCTACCCACAAAATTTTCAAATGCAAAGATACCCAAATTTTAAACAAACTTACACGGAAACCCGCATCTTATGTCTTTATTGAATCTCTAGCGTTATCGGTCGGGGAGTTATGAACGAAATTGCCTGAAAGCCATTTAAGTGGCTCCAACCGTCCTTCAAACGTTTCCAGAGCAGTGTTGCTTTTCAATAAGGAAAAAGCAGTAACTGACTGCGGCATTTTGACTCCCACCTCGTTTTTTGCTTAATTCCGGAAAATATACAGAAGCAAAGTAGAGAGTTATCAGAAACTTCTGTCTAGCGAATGCACACATGGTATGTTGTTTTGGCCAGGGGTGGATCCAGCTAGTAACGTTAGGGTGCAGTGACACCCATTCGGGGGAAGTGCCCCTCAATTTCTGTAATATTTGTTAGTCACGTCGCACAACGGCTTTGCTACTGTAAGAGAAATGACATGTGTACTTCACAGCACTGATGTGACAGAACAATATGGACGTCAGAATGGCCTTATATCGCGAAAAATGAGACAATTCTAGTATGACGAAAGACTTATGCGGAATTGGGTTTGATATGTTATTTCCGAATTATACAAAATTGTGGTGAATAAAGTTACTTTTGTAGGTTTTAGGGAGGGGAGATCAACCCAATCGTCCCCCTGCATCTGAGACTGGTTTTGGCAAATTTTGCTTCATACATTGTTCTAAAACCAACGGTTGGCAATGAGTTCTTTCCCTTTGAACACTACTTTTTTTCTGAGAATTGCGCGATCTGATCCAAAAGGTTGAAAGTAATACGATAAAACCTGTACATCTTCGATTCGTTGTTTTATGCATTGACCAAAACGCACGTGCTGGCTTTGTCATCAACAACGATGCACACATTCACACTATTACGCACTTGAAGTTGGTAGGTGTTGTCAGGAATCAAGCGAATGAGGTTGGGAAACCGTCTTGAATCCAGAAAAACGGAATTGCTGGCTAATGGAGCGATGTGAGTGACGTTAAGCATTGCAAGAAGAGGGTGAATCTGCAAACATTGACCCAGTAAAATCAACCTTCAGAAGGCACCAGATTTCTAGAAGTTAAGGCAGGAGGGTCTCAAACTCAAATTCTTCCGAGGGCCAAATGAGGNCTTATAAAATAACCCGAGGGCGGCATTACGACGCTGACGCAACAATGGCGGTACTTGAACCTTANTAGAAGTTGCTTTTACATCTTTTTCCTACGAAAGGTATCATGAGTTATAGGCAAGTCATTTCTAGCCGTCTCTGCGTTCGTTTGAAAGGAACTTATTCACTCGTTAGCGAGCACTTTTAACCACCAGTGAATAAACTAAATAACGTAAATATTAATTATTTGAAAATTCCCAAAAAGCATCGTGGACTACACAAAACACCTTCGCGGGTCTCATGTGGTCTGCATGTTTTAGAACCCTGCAGTAGGGAGTATATGTAGTCACCGCACCAAAGAAATGTGTTTAATACGTTCTGAAGATAACAGTAATAATTTTCACCGGACCAAAGAAATGTTTTTCAGACGTTCTGAAGATACCTGCAATAATTTTTCACCGGTGAAAGTTATGCAAAATTTACAATTTACGTTTTCTCCGCTTGCCTCTTATATTTCTAGCTTAGCATACATGCGATCTCACTGTTGGTTATTGGTTTCTGCTGGGACAAAAATGGTGAAAAGTAGGTAATGCCAACAGTTATTTGATAGCCTAACAATGAATTCGTGGATGGGCAGGATCGAAAATCTCACGCAGGTGTCAATGCAAGTCAGCTTGTTATGCAGGAAAACAAGTTTCTGAGACTAAAGCTTAGATTCCAATGCAGCATTATCGTTGACTGAAATGACAACGATTTGAAGCTAATTCATTTATTTTGAAACCCGTTTATCACGGTTTTTAGCCATCTCCGTTGGTTCTGCTCGTTCCACACCAAGGGAACAAGCTAGGTAGATGTAGTCACTGCACCTGGTCGCTTGTCGATTTTGGGGCGCATTCCTGTGGGTGTAGCTAGCAGGACCTGTCTCACCGATCTTTCCTGGGGGATTCTGGCCACACGGCTGAACCAACGTAGCTGAGATCTCTGTGCACGGAGAAGTGGATCGACATTCAAGGATTCACGAATTTCATAGATTCAAAGTTTGTCGTCAAGTGTTTCGTCGTCTACTCATCGCAAAAATCGTGCTCTTCGCATCTCTACCGCTTGTACTTGAGATAGCACTCTTTCAGTTACCGTTGACTCCAGTTAATACATCCACCTCGAGCCAGACTATTTTGGATGTAATAAGCGATGGTTCATTGGCTGTATAGTAACCGACTTTCCTAAAATTGCAGCGAACCGAAGCGGTAAAAACGACCCCAAAGGGGTAAAAATGATACAGTTAACGTTTTATACTGTATTTATTCAGCACTGAAAAAGCTGCGAAAGAGGTTTTCTTAGGCGGAAATATTTTTCTGGGATTGCCATCAGCATCTTCCTTCAGAGCATTAGGCATGTCCATCCTAAGCATGCGCAATAGGCCATTATTGGTTCAAAGTGAAAACAGTTAGCCTGCATGGGGAATCAGAAGTGAATGGATTATGCGGTGGCTTGATGTATTAACCGGAGCTTTCATAACGGGAAATGGATGATTCCGTTCCAAGCGATTTGGATGTAATAAGCGATTGTTTGTATTAACCGAAGATGTATTAACTGGAATTAACTGGAGTCTACTGTACTACTAAAGATTTATGACCATAGATGAGGGTCAGAACAAAGACCGATTTAAAAACTGACATATTTGTAGTGTTTGGAAGCGTCCGTTTTGTGACCAGGCTCGTTGCCACGGGGGGGCATTCGGGGGAAGTGCCCCCCAAATTTGTGGGTAAGCCCAAATTTTGTTGTTCCCAGAAAATTGTTTATTCAACTTATGACAAAAACAAAAATATTGCCTTCCTAAAAATGTGCTTATCCCCCCCAAAAATGAAACCTGGCTACGGGCCTGTTTCTGATCACGGAGCAATGAAGGTTACATAGACCTTCGTTTGCTTTACAAATCTGTGTTTCATTCTCGATGTTGTGTCTTTCGACACTCGACCACACCCCGCAAGCCCAATGGTAGTTGAACGTTCGACCTTTTCCCAGGTAGGCTAAGGAAAGGGATGCCAAGGCACTTAGTGCATTTTTTCCAGAATCCCTTGATCCGCATTGGGATGATCAACCCGTTTTGCCAATCTTAGGGTGCTCTTCCAAAAACACCAGGCTACTCGATACACACTAGTGAGCAAATAAACTCTTTCTCTGAGCACATATTGAGAATTTGACGCCGGGTTTCACCGCAATTTGCAGCCTTCTCACCCTTCAGTGTTTTGACAGCTACAGGAGTACTTCACCAGCAGAGATGATATTTATTTCCCTCCCGAAATATAGACTACTTCTGTATGCTCGATGATGCGAGAGTGACTGGATTCGAAAGACCTTTGAAATACTCTTTCCATACATCAAAGATGTCCTCCTTGTTGGTGAGTAAGAGACCATTTTGATGTTTGTGTTTGATGGATTCAACAATACGTGATATTTTGCAGCGATGATGCGGGTGGTTTGCCAGAACACCTTGTTGTCACGTCGGAGTCCAGTTTATTCCTGAAATTCTCCCTAGATAGCATTTAGGACTTTTTCACCGCGAGGACTGCGGACTTTTGCCCATCAGCGTACCACGTATGCCATGGAGACTTTTCTTTGTTCTCACGCCTAGCCTCGCAGGCTACTTTCTTTGCTAGAACGGCATCTTTCACCTGTTGGTTCCATCACAGGTTTTTTCCTTCTTGCCATTATTAGCCATACCGATTCGTTTATCGTCGCAAATCTAAGCAGCTGATAAAGTCACAGCTTCTTTGAATAGCAGCCACCAGTGTTGCCTCTAAAAATTTTACAATGAGCAACTTTTTGTTTTAATGAGCTTGCGGCTACTCCATCAGTGAAACGTTTCAAGCGTTATATGGGTATGCGGCATGTATACGGTATTAAATTTAGCAATGTTGCAAGTGCGCGAAAATGCGATTTCACTGCGCAGATGGTCTGGTCGTACTGTGCATTTGCGCACCTTACAGGGCAAAGTGGCAGTCACTCTGCTTCTCCGCTGTGGAATCCGGGAGCTCTTAGAATAATGACGATAGGCTGCTAACAAAGGTCTTTTTGGTATCTTTGCCCACCACGTTATTCGGTAGGGCCTCCTCAATTTGCATGTTTGTGTTGGTCTTGTTTTTTCAAGATTAAGTTGCAGAATACCAGTGGGTGATTAGTCGACCGTTCTGCATTCCTTTTGACACGAACGTCTGACACTGATTGGAACATGACAGCTGAAACTATGCAGAGATCAATGACCATTGATCCAACGAATCTCTGCACCTGGTGTACTGGGCACAACTCTGTGTGGGAAGAAAGTGTTCAAGAGACACTGTACGTTGTTACATCACGGTTGCAGCAGGAGTTATCCTTTATGTCAGCATCACCATGTTGACGAATTACACCTTTCCATACCCTAGCATCGTTGCCAACATGAGCATTGATGTCTTCTGAAAGGGTCTTGGATTTGTTAGTTTTAACCCTTCGCAAGGCATAAAAAGTTCTTTCCACAAATAACTGTGCACTCGATTTCGGTAGTATACTTGTATCAAACACAAGGAGCATTCCAACTCTCAACATTCACACCCTTCGTCCAAGTGTAGTGGTTCCCATAATTTTTCTAATAGGGAGCCATTTGTGGGTCCCGTACTGTCACCATGTACCACATTATTCTAGGAAAACTCAATCTGCCAAATATCATTCGACCAAATTTGGAAAACCAGAGTGGACACAAATCCGACGTGAACAAACTGGCTGTGAGAAATTGTGTTGGCGGTTTTGAAAAAACAATATAGGAAGTACACAGTAAAACCACGAAATTTTTAACAGAACTCGCTAAGTAACAGTTTATAGGTGTGTGTGAATGCACTTTTCGTGAAAAAAAAAACAGAAAGTTGGCCCATTCACCGTATTCACGGCCAACATTTTGGGAACCACTGTCCCAGTGTGATCCATTCATCAACACAACGCGGAATGGGACAATTCTGGGACGCCGTTTCGGCGATGGACTTCGGATCAGTGTTGTTGCTTCCAAGTTTTTAAACTTGCCCGCAGTGTTAACCCTGCTCAATTGCTCTAGGAAAACTTTCACTGTTGGTATTCATGGCCAAGTTGGACAACTTCAAAGTTGTCAGGTGTCAATAGAAAAAGCTTACTTCGCATTTGATTGTAAGTATGTGAGTTGGAGTTTGTCTTTGAGCAAACTCTGGCATCCCGTTTCGCCAAATGGGAGTTCGCGTTCGCCCGGATGCAATCTCTGGCGCCCTGCTGTGAGAACAGGAGTTCTCCGGCAGGCAACTGTTGACAAGGGATGGGAAGTACAAATATTTGTACACCGATAGGCAACCGATGGCAAGAAAGTACGACTATACATGTATACTCCTAAATTAGCCATGAAATGCAATCAGAATAACTATGCGAAAGATCAAGCAATAATTGCTGTCCAGGGTTAACTTTTCTGTAAACTCACCAGTGTTCCCTCTAAGATTTTTGTAAGTCGGCTGGTGTCTAAAAAATGCCGTCAAGATCAAAAGAAACTTAGGCCCCCTTTGTAGATTTTCCTAAAATGCGTCCATTTTCAACGAAAATACTTTGCATCAACCATTGTTGGTGAATGACCAAAAAAAGTATAAAATGGTCTTCACTTTTTCCAACACGCACACATGTATGATTTTCTGATAAAAGAACATACAAAGAGTCAACATAGAGGCAAATATTGAAATCAGCTGCATGCAAACTTCCCACCCAAATGTGAACCTTTTCTCTCAAGGGTTTTCCTGCGTACGGTCCTGAATGACTGTTCTTGTCTTTGTTCTGCGTTGCTTACTGTCGCACTAAACCAGTGGTTTTCAACCTTTTTTGTACCGCGACCATTACAGCAACCCAATTTAGCCCAAAAACCTCCATGTAAAACTTAAATAAAGCAAATGTAATACAGCTGTGTACACAAAATATGTACTGATGCCCCCTCCAAAAATATCATTTGACTGATTTCCAGAAAAGAGCATAAAAGCGATTTTCAAGCAACAAAAGAATTTTACTTTGCCTCTTTTTACCAGATTGGTTTCGGGCTAGCAGCTAAATCCTGCGTCGGAAATCTGAAAATGGTTTGTAACGGACTGTCTGAAGTATGACCGAGTTAACAGTGTGTTCGTTAGCACTATATCTGAAATAGCCTTGAAGCAACAAACATTCCTAGCCGACCAGCTATGCCACGAGAATAAAAACAACTATTGCGTAATTAACGGCTAACGCCCAGTCGCCTACATATGTACTCAAATATTTCTTTACATCTGCATGCAAGTTCCAACAATTAATTGAAAGTGTTCGTCAGATTTAGACAGTGATCCCAACTGCCAACAAACTTTCGTTTTTTCTTTGCTTAACGTAAAAATCTTCAGGTGGCTTAGATTTTTAGTACTCATGCGTGATGTAGAATCTAAAAAGTTAGAAAAAAAGCTTCTTTTACAAATAATTTAATTCTAGGTTGTACCAAAATTGTTATAATATTCTACGAAAACAACTAGTTCTATGTGCGATTTGTCTTGACAAATGTTGTGAAGTTCAACGTGTTTTTTAACACTGCGCAAACGCAATCCACCAATGTGCAGGAATTGTTTTTCTTTTGACCAAAACGCTACGCTGCAATTCAGCCACGTCGCTGTTCCTGTATAATCTTAAGTAATGCAGCAGAGGTAATGGTCAAACATTAGATATACAGTAACAGTAACTTTTTATGTAGTAGCGTTGATCAAAGTTAATTAAATCGATATTCAAACAGACCTTCTCTAAGGACTTCTAAAATAGTTGTTTTGCTGTAGGCAACACCTAGATCACGGGTAGAGAATTACTTTAACTTGGGGGCCACTTTGAGAAGGCCGCGTGCAGCAGAGAGCCGTACCTCTTAATGGAAATAGAAGCAAGTCTCAGTTCAAGTTTTTAAGTGGGAGGAATTTTCTGATTAAAATTTTTTCCCTAATCGCTTCCGCCGGCCACTGAAAGCACTGTGGCGAGCCACATGTGGCCCGCAAGCCGCTAATTGCCCACCGCTGACCTACATCATTCAATACTACATAAAATTGTTAGAACTGCCAAAAAATCAATTTTGGATCCCCTGCATGTTGCAGACATGAATATAGCTATTTTTGTAGGCCTATAATAAACTCTTGTGTGTAGCTATTCAAAGGGTGTTGTAACAACTTTACAACATCAAAGCAGTGAAAATAAGAATGTGCCCGACCACATAACTGTTACTGAATATATCATTTTGACCAATCACGTAGCCTGCACGTACTCTCATATAGCCTGTCTTTTATGAGTCCAAATGTACAGAAGGAAGAGGTCACCGAAAGCAAAAACTGTGCAAAATAGCATACTGCAGACTATTGCAGTCATGAATTTATAAAAATGTGCCCGAGCATAATTTCATTAGCCTTTCATTAGAGGCGGAGATCATTGATGAGTGCTCAAATACCCTCCAAAAAACATTCACTCAGAATGAAAACTTATAATGCGCCCAAACATACGGCCTGCAGCATCCACCAATGCGCAAAGATCGGCGAAATATGTTAAAAGCATTTTTAAAAACCAGAACAATCAAGAAATAAGACCCGTCCAGAAAACATCTGAAAGTAGCGACAACAGTTAACAGGTTTTGCCATTTTGTGATAAACGAAAATCACAAAATGTGTCCAAAACGTCTTTGTAACTATGAGAAGGTTAACTTAAGGTGTCAACTGTCGGGCAAGCTACAGTCTGTTTTCCTTGTGGTGTAAAGGCACCAACGATTAGTAAACATCTTGTTTACACTCACTCCAACAACCGTCGCCTACATCAAAGCAAATGCAAATCATGCACGTTGGATGAGTTAAGTTATTATGTCTAGTCCACTGCCTGAAATGTTTGTTTGAGAAAGCAACAGCACCGCCACAGACGGAAAACAATATCCAGATATAGAAAAGCACTATGCACAACTGTTTTGGGCCTATTTTCTCACTTAACATTTTAGCCATATTTGTTTTAACTGCACACATTGGTTTTAGAGGATATGTCAAAATCGGCTGATGGAAACCTCTTTTCCCAGCTTTTCAACTATTTACACTAACTTGATGGACACAGTTTTTTTAGCCTAATTTCGCAAACTAGCACTGACATCATTAGGAATTTACTGCATGTGCAAGTTAACTGTTTGTTCGAAATAAGTGCGTTGTACCTATATCTCGCCAAGCTTATATATTAATTATAATTATTAATGATCATTGCTTCTTCCCGCCTCTTGTTGGCTTGTTTACTGTCATACTCGGTACCTCACAAATGATCGTGGAATTTTACCGTCAAACTTTGCGGCCTCAGCCATTTACCAGCCGTGTGATGCAACATGAGCTGAGCCTGGAACTTGATAACAGTCGTGATAAGCCGGACAAAAAACAAGTTTCACTGTCTTTCAATGGTGCATTATACTCAAACACAAGAAGTTAGGTTAAAGGCCTCTATGAATGACTTAGCTTAATTTTGCCAGGCATCTTACCTCAAGTCAAATTTCACAAAATCTGTTCATTCTTTCGAAGTTCAGATATTTCAAAACATGTGTGAGGTGCCAGTCCAAGACTTTCTTGAAATTGCTTCGCATAAAGTCACACACGCACCTCACAATTTGTGGGTGCACTCGCAGTCCAAATGTATTCAGATTCAAAGCATTCTTACAAAATGTGAAAGTCAAAAACTTCACAATGTGCCCGAACAAACCAGCAAAGATTTATGGGCGTGTAAAATTATAAAACGTGGCCAAAGCATTTTTACAAAATGTTGAAGTCAAGAATGTTTGTTTGCGCGACACATAAATCGT
>JGI24158J21664_10009668_pt1 | contig 12880 bp, 8 predicted proteins | sample Ectturendosymbi3_FD_21664 | JGI IMG/M metagenome (IMG submission 21664) | reverse complement strand
TTGATTAACATAAAACAAACCTCATTGCGATATCTCATCATTTCATTTTTTAATAATTTTTTTAAATTGTAAAGAGACTTTATGGACACCCTGTATATTTTATTGCCTAGTTCAAATACACATCCTGCGCTATAAAACATATGTTGGCATTATTGTGGCTTGCATAGCAGTTAGGTGCCAATACGTTACTGAGCAAGGTGAAAGCAATGGACGACCGAAAAACGTTTTTTTGGTGGCAGGCTAACTGTATAAGCAAGAGCCAATAGCCTTAACAGCTGCGTGTGTTTTTGAGTAGTTTAAGATAAAACAAAATCATCTTGTGACTTGGTGACATTGAACTCTGTGTCTGAAATTGAGGAAATGTGTATCGTAAACGAGTACCATCAACACTGCTTAAATCTTTTGCAGCTCTGCATTAATGGAGCAAAGGCTGTGACAACTCACCATAACTGGCACCTGTGATGTTGTTAATCAATACCTTGGCGTCATTAGTGCAGCTTACATCTTCGTGTTGAACAATGTAAAAATAGCCTAGTGATGAACTTAATACCTGCCTAAACTTAACACTTAATATGAAAAATATTCAACCTAAGTGTAAACCGACCTATCAGGATTCTAACGTAAGCAAATGGTAACTGTTAATTTTTGGACCTGATGCGGATTCAGTCCAATTTTGGGTATTCATGGTGCTACCCGGTCGACCGGAGCCAGAGTGTTTGCGCTTTCTAGCATTACCTCGGATACGCTCAAGGTACCGGATTGCGGAACTGTGCTGTAGTCGCTGGGCGTGTGTTTAGCAACATGTTACTTCTGATGCGTTCGGCATGTAGCGCGTGGTTACTTGAGAGGCGTCTTGTTTAGCTGCCATTGCATTTTAACGCGGTTTCGCTTAAAATACTAGCTGGAAGCGCGAGCTGCGGTAGCGCATGGTTTGTTTTGTGTGCGGGCCGTCGTTTGTTGGTAGGGCTGGTTGCTATCGCGATGAATGCTTATTTTACCGTCGCCTAGTTATCCAGCATTGCCGCAATTAGACGCGGAGTTACGAACTTAATGCGAGAACGTTTTTTTTTATCTTTTATCTGCCTATGTCGAAAAGCTGCTCACAGACAAGCGTACGTTATGTATAGTAAGAGATTCAGCTTTCACGGCAGAGGCCTCAAACACACGGCTCGCGGTCTAGTTATATCTGCGGCCGACATTCATCTGTTTCTTTTCGTGAAAATGTAATTTGTCACTGTCAGCGACTGATTCAAGAATGCTCAGAGGCCTGCTGCGTTTCGCGTTCAAGCGTTGCACCGATTTACGGCCATTGCGCTATTCAAGTGGTTGGTGCGTGTGCTGCGCATCTGCAAACCTGCCTTTCTGGATCGGTTCTAGCGTTTATCTGGTTCTCCATCCTTGATCGTGAGCCTTCTGCTTCAGTTTCTTGCTATCAGTATAGGCTTCTATCATCACAGCAGGCTCGGAAATCTGACAATGGCAGAAATTTTAGCTGATGCCCGCAGAGCGATCACAGCGCTCAGCTTTGACGCAAACCTCTTGTCAACGGAGACGGCCGCAAAATTTTTAGCACCCTGCTGGGGACTGCTTTGTTCCCGCTAAGACTTAGCGTGAACTATTTCAGTGAAAAGTCGTTTTGTTACTGGTTTTCTCTTCGAAATGTTTGCTTGTGGAAGAACGCATTTTTAAGAATTTAAGCCAATGAATTTGAAGCCAAAAACTCGGTGGTACAAAATATGTTCCATTGCAGTATTGTTTCAAATTTTTGCTGAAGCGGCTTCTCTAGGTATAAGCGCATCTTAATTTTACTCTAAAATTGTGGTTGGTGCAATATCTGGGAACACACGTGTTTTACATGCTATGCAAGTTACCTGTGTTTGCACTTGGGAAATCAGTGTGAACTGAAAAAATTCGACAAAACCGCAGCATTGACTGGACGGAAACGACCCTATGCAACTACCGGCTATTACTTGGAGTGTATTTGTTTGACTTGATCAAAAAAACAAGCCGGAAGCTGCACAAATTTCGAGCACGTTGCTGATTGAAGTTCTAATGCTATTGTTGCTTGCCAGGGCTTACTCGCGGTCATCTTCTTGCAGTCCAAAAGCACAGGCAGTGCAAGCAAGCTGTGCTGAGCTTGCTAAAGATGCGTCGAGGGTTCTGTTGGGAGATTCTGTTGACTTCGTATTTGGTTTTTGCCCCGAACGAGTTACTGACCGCGTTTGATGCCTTTCCGTTACGCAGATGCGCTTTGTATTTGCGGCTGGTCGTGTAGCGAGTGATTGTTGCTACGCGAAAATCTGTCGTGCGTTATCTCACGTTTCTTCCCGCAAATTAAAAGATGGCGCGCACACTCTCGAAATCGACTTACAATGCGACACTTAAACGGAGACTCCATCAGCAAGCAATTGCTGCGTTCTAAAAAGGCAAGCGTGAGTTTGAAACGGCGATTAGCGGCGCGTGGTAAGCGCACGAGTTCCCTGCGCAAATTCGCAACCGCTGGTTGACCTTGTGGGAGTTGGTGGTGAATGATTCATGCAGCTGCTCCGAATGAGAACCTACCGTGAAAGACGAGATGTAGAAAGGTACCTTGCAACTCGATTTTCTATTATTGCGGTGAATACATTCCGTTTGCGCACGTTTCTTCTGCAGCAACGTAGGGTCGTGTGGTTTGCCCAGTGATACGCTTGTCAGATCGATTTTCATCAGTTCACTTCAATTCATTTGCACTACCTGCAGTGTGTGGTGTTGCAAAGACAACCAGCCACTGGTTTTGCTGTACAAGAAGCCTTGTGTTCCAATTTCACCTGGTCCATCAGAGCAATTCAGTGAAGTGTTCAAAGGTGGACTATCACCAAGGCTGATCTAGCCGTGAAATGTTTAGACAATCAAAAAGACGAACGTTACGCGCATGCGCACGTGACCTTAAGTCTCAGGGTAAAGAGTCTTGGATAATGCAAAGCGTTCACATGAACTTGAAGACTAATAGCAACATCAGCGAACGCATTAGTCCTGAAAGTATTTGATGCAACAGTGCAGGTGGTCGAAAGAAAGCAGCGAGTTTCGCAGTATTTAGGCTGAACTCTGGCAGAATCAATTCTCGCCGTGACTGGGCTGTCTTTAAGCAGGGAAACCTGGCTTTGGAATTAAAAAATGGGGTAAAAACTTCCCAAGCCTGCTGTCAGTTTGTGCTTGTGTGTGGGCAGCTCCAACGTGCGATTGGCGAGGAAGTTCGATGAGTCAAAAGAATAATTTTTGGTACTATAGGCTGTGCGTGGTGATGACGTTTTATCTGCAACTCTTGAAAAGATGAACTTCATAAGTCTTGCTACAATACAAATGTTGGTCACAAATGCATCCAAAAATCAGAAAATAACAGTATGTGAAGAAATGCAGATAATATATTTAAACGTATGGCTGCCACTGACATGCATCGTATGTTTGTGCTGAATCTTGAAATACCTGATGAACCACCAAAACATAGCTATTATAAAGAGCACTATCAGGCAGTGCCGAATTTTTGTTTGTGGAGTATTTTCTTTTAAAATTCAGCATTTTGCTTTCGCCATAACAAAGGCTGGAACTCTGCTATCGCGAGCGTCGTATTTGATATGTGCGGGAAAATCGGTAAGGCCGGTACTGGGTTCTAACCTTGAATTCACGTCAAAGCCTTTAGTTTGCCTTTTGCTTCTTCTTCGACAGGGTTTAACATTTCGTCATTGTTACCTTTTTTGTTGCTTGTGAATGGTAAACCAGCTCTTAAGCTATTTGCAGCAAAAGTTGGCATTTTTGAAGACTTTTATGCTGCGCGATTATCTGCAAAGGTTTTGGAATTTTTGTTCGAGACAAAGACGTATTGCCATGGAAACACAAAAAAGCATTGTCGTGGAAACAGATAATGTTGAGCAAAATCAACTGCACTCTTTAGGAAATTTATTACTGGCAATAGCGTTTGTTTTGTGGAAGTCCACTACGCGATCGGGCGGCCAAAGCAATTTGCGCGACTGCAACAGACTATTTTTGGACACAGTGCGGCGCTAAACTTGCTACCGCACCTGCTTATTTCGGGCGAAGCATTTGCTTGCGTCATAATGGCCGATTGCGTTTGATATATTTGCGATGACTCGTTTTCGAAATAGTAGATAGCGTTTTATTCACATTTACATTTTCTTTCAGTCAATCTAAATCGATCGCCATCAAGTTTACCGTTTGGTTTAATGTTGCGGACGCGGACGGTACCGCCATTTTGGTCAATGTGTCTTCGTCGGGCGTTGCAACATTAGTGCGCTAGACTTCTCCAACCTTCAACATTATCAAAAAAAGCCATTAGTCGTACATGGACACGCGTTCGTCTTTGCCTTGCAGAAATATTCTCGGCCACTAGGTTTTCACGTGTGTGAGAAGGCAACTCAAATCAAAAGGTGTTTTCAAAACTCTTGGCTTTCGGATTGGTCAGTTATTCGGACAGTGTATATTCGGAAGCTTAGGTTTTCTCACTCGAACATTCGTTCTTGACGCTTCATGCTACAGTGTGCATGTGTAACTTATCGTTGTATGCTTCAAAACCCGCAACGCCGCCGCTCATACATTTCTTCAACTTGTGTAACTTGTACCATTCGAGGTTTGACGCGCTTTCTTGTCCTTGCGATTTTGTTATATTTGGCAAAATATTAAATCAAGCAGAAGGAAATGTCAAGCCTGACGTTTCATATGTTCCTAGCTAGTGAAATGTTAGCATGTCATTAGGATCAATGCTGTCGACAATTTAGCGTAGTTTAACTGTGGTTTACCAACGTTTAAATCTTCAAACCTAAGTGCGAAAACGCCTTTGCTTCTGCAAGCCTTTGTTGCTTGTGCCAATGGAGCGTAACTACAAGAAACAGAATTTAGAAGGCGCGACGTTTCTTCTCACTGCCATAAATAATGATGTCGCTGATATTATGACGTGAGCGACGCGTGTTTCTCCCACTCCGCGGTAACCGCACTCTCGGAAGCAGGAAATGACAAACTAACATCATGTAGCTGCTGATTTTTTCCCGGTTTTGTCGATTACTGGACATTTTTAACTCGTTCACAGATTGCATGATTTTTGACAAGCCTATGCGTCGTCTCGGTTCGGAGGTGGATGGCGCGTTTGTGTTTTTTCGCCTGCTGCGCGTTTGGCTGTGCCTGTGGCCCTGGCGAAGCCTACAAGCTTCAACCTTGCAGAGGCAATCTAGAACTGTTGTGACAGGGATCACGTGGCAACGGCACCGTCTTAACGGATATCCGGGAAGTGCTGTCTTCTGCGGCGATTGGCGTCGACGTCGCTGTCACGGGACGGCAATCCATTGCAGACTCCGCGCGTCCGTGACTTGTGAGCTCGGCTGTTGTCGTCAGTACGAAGCATGCCGGAAACGGCGCTTTCGGTGTCGATTACGCCGAACACGCTGCTGACACGGCTTCCTAAGGGCGGGCATTTCCAAGCAAAACGACCTCGATCCAGACCAAGAAATAACATTTTAAAGGCACCCGCTTCAAACGCGTGCTTGTCAGTTGGGCCTCTGATCAAGCGGTTTTCTCCGAAGTCGGGGATGGCGATGAGCAGTGGATAGTAGGATGGTGATGAGCAGTGGATAGTATGGGACCGTGCAGCTACAGGTGTTTGTTTGCGCGTTATGGGGACAGCTAAGTGCGTTATCCTAGTCATGTTTGGACATTTGGTGTCACGTGATTGCATTTGGTGTCACGTGATTGCATTTGGTGTCACGTGATAACGTGATTGCTCAGAGATAAAAAAATTTCTCATGCACCATTCGCATCAACTTAGTGGATGTGAACAGTTGATTTGTGGCTCACAATCGGTCTGCTATGAGCAAAGACGATCAGACAAGACAATATATTGTCTAGGCTAAGGCTACGATCGCCTCAACCAGAGTCCGGTGTTTATTCAGGTAGGATTCGTCAGACTCAACTTACGAAAACCCGAACTATCATAGCTTTGATCATGCTGATCTTACAGGTGCGAACTCCCCGCTTGACAGTCCCAGTCTAAAACAGGGGTCGGGGAACATGTGCCCCTTGTGACCATTTCATGCGACCCAAGTCAGAATTTTCGGTACCCAAATTGTATTGGATTTGCTCACGAAAGTGAAAAACTGTAAGTAAAAAAGTGTGTGAGCTTGGTTGAGTTGTTCGTCATAAGATAGATTTAGAATTTTTTTGGCCGGCCAGTGATCTTCCACGATTTATGTGGCCGGTTGTAGTAAAAGTTTCCCCAGTCCCCACCCTTTCTAAAACAGAAGATTTTTAGTTCGTACATCGCCGCTACACAATGTACTCGGTAGGAGACAATTTCTAAATTCCACTGAGATATCAAAAACAAGATCAATACAATTTTGTGTAGCTACTGTAGGACCAACTCTTTCGAACACCATGCCAGTAAATACTGAAACAAAAATAATTTTTCTAATTTTTAAAACTCATTGATATTATAATCTGCAACAAAATCAGACTTTTTTCGCAGCCAAGTACGGACATTTGCATAGAAGAAACGAGAAAACAAAGACCTTTTGTGTCTTCGTTGAATGGCTTTCTGGTGCAGGCAAAGATGACTGTCCTGTGTCTCGTGTTTCATTAATATTTTTTTGGTCTGTGTGTGAATTGGCAATAGGCTTTAACTAATTCTTGGTGTAATGACGTTTGTGGACATGTATCTGGTTATATATAGCTTTTTATGTGTTATTTACTTGTTAGTTTATTGACTGTGTGTTGCTGATTTTGGTTAGGCCTGGACAAATGAATGACAAAGTGTTTCCAGATAGAAAGGAAAAAGTGTTCCCACAAAACTATGTACATAAACTGTGGTGAGAACAACATTTTTCCATAGTTAAAAAGATTTACTGTGAGTCGAGGGTGTAGTGGGGTGGGAACGGCGTTCCCACACCTTTTTCGTGTATTGCTTTAAATTGGGTTCGAGGCTGTTTTAAAAATGCTAGTTTTTTGGGTGCGTTCCCGCACCTCTTTTGTTAGCACTACATCCCTGCTGTGAGTTAACGCGGTTGGGCTGTGAGAGACTGCTATTCTTTTTGATTTGCTACCTTTCTGGGTGCTGGCTTACATGTGCATTGGGGTAGTTTTGACGTAGATAGCTTACCGTGGTGAACTGTATCTTGATTCTACTTGAGTAATTTGGAACGTGTGTTTTTGTTTCGTAGTTTCATTGTGTGGTGTTTTTGCGTTCTTTAAACGTCTTCATCCTTATTTGAGATTCCCTGTTTAATTTCACAGTCGTGTTTCAATTTTATTGTTGTGTTTTCCATGTCTCCTTGTTTGCACAACAGTAAATCCTTTAAGTTGCTTTGCATGGGCAGTGACCTAGTGACCGCTGCGGCCGTCGCTTCCTGCCCAGGCACTGAACGGATTTCAGGACCGAACGCCCTTTCTCGTTCGTTCAAGTCGCTTCGAAGAGGTTCAGATTTAGATTAACACGTCCGAACAAGCGGCCGTGGTGTCGTGTCGTTGATAGTCAGCGCGATGTGGCGTGAAGCCACTGCACGTGGTCGACACGAGCCTATACCATAGGTGTAGCCAGGGGGACCAAAAGGGGACATGCCCCCCAACTTTTTAGAACATATAGTCATTTTGTTATTTGAGAGGCGTTTTTTCAAACAAAATAGTGTTATTCGCCTAAAATCAAACATTGTGGCGCCCCCAAAATTTTTGGGCTGGCTGCGCCACTGGCCTATACACGGCAAAGCGCACGAACTCGGCTGCAGTTAACGGATGCATGATTCCTCGTGCGTTCGCCGAAGCTGTCTGTTCCAGGCTGTCCGAACATGAACAACTGGCAATGTTCGGAATTATCTGGATAACAGTGCTTGTGGACAAGCGACTTGGTGGGGTTAAGCCGGGTTGTTGATTGGAAAGCTCGAGGTAAAACGGCAGAAATACACAAAACGCGATATCGTGTGGGCTTTTTCGGTTATCCTATCAGACGGGCAGGAGACTTGACCTCGTGTTCTGCGAGAGTTAGGATTTTTTTTGTTTTTCTGGTGCACGAAGTGACTGCACCTCAGAAAGGTCACATTCATATCTGAGAACTGAATTTTAGACGACCAGAACAATGGCGTATGCTCGACGCGTATTATTGCATGGCAGGGGTGAAATACGTGAAATAGAACTCCAGTTGGTAACAAAGCTGCTAGCCCATGGTTACCGCAAAGCCAGGCATGCCGAATTTTCGTGATTGAAAACCGGGACGCTTCAGAAGAACGAGCCTTTTCAGGCAAATGTGGTTCACATATTACTGCACTTACAGAATGTAGCTATTTTCGCCGTATTGCAGCAGTTTCACCGGGATGCGATTTAAATTCTAAAAACTTCAATTTCACACCGACATCCGGTACGGTAGCGAACCACAACAGGAACAATTTTCACCTCTTTTCTGTTCAAAGCATCAATAGTAACGGAAACAAAATTCAGTTTATATAATTCTTGGCGTAGTTCAGCAGCAATCATTGGGGCAATGCAATCAACAATTACTGCTTCACATTTTGTCCTTGCAATGGCAAATTTAGGTTCAAAAATCTTGAAACGGGCTTAAGAGGTGCAATTAGAGCTTTTAAAAGACTGTCCATGAACAGGAGCGTGATTAGCAAAAGTAACTTCTTTAATCGGGGGTTTTGGACGTTTCCGTATATTATGCACGAATTACTTTTATTGTATTGATATTGGTTGAAAGCGGCCAACACTGATATAACTATCAGAAAATACCCAATCGGTCAAACTCCATTTTTTCAAGAGGAAAAACTTCAGCTTCTTCGAAGATAGTAAAAATGGCCCAACAATCATAAAATTGTTTTCACTAAATCATCTATTCAACTTTCGTGGCGATTGCATATATTAATTGCAAGTTGTTGTCAAGATTAGCCTAGTTAATTTTCGTCGTGAGCTGTCACAAACGCCTCCAAGCGTGTGTGTTACAAAATTGCTTTGAAACCAGTCTTTATGGCCTTCGGTAGAGTATTGCCAAACCATTGTTTCGTAGGCAAAAATGTCGTAGTCCGTTATCATGTGTTTTATAATTTTTGGTTATTACAGTGATTATTAACCTTTTGTCTACCATGCCTCCCCCAGTAGTCGTCCTTTGTTTCAAGCCCCCTGACAATAAGTTGTAAAAACAATATATTTTTAATAAATTTACTGATCAAACTTCATGTTGTCGAGCGCGTGAGGGCTCGTAACCCCCTAGAAATTAACTGCCGCCCCGCTTTTGAGGATTGCCTCTTCGGTAAAGAACCCTTGGTTATTACCTTGAGTAACATGATGTACCTACGTGTGTTCTGTTGTGAAAATACTGGAAATATGACTGTTACAGCTAGCCGTAAGTTATAAAAAATGTGCTTGTCGTGTTTTTCAGTCAATTCGAGTGTTTTGCTGTACTGTGGATACAGCCGTACTGTGTTCATCTGACTTATGACAGAGTAACCTATCCCGGCGAGTAAATCCAAACACCCTATCTTGGTTAAACGAAGGAGTCCAAATGGTCCTTTTCGAGTTGTTTGAAGCTTGCTATGAAATCAATCTGTTGTGGAGATCGCGTCAAAAGTTACTTTGCGTAGAAAGTTACGAAGTGAAATACCTTTTTGCCAGCTAACTAGCATAAGCGAATGCGATTCCACCATCCTTCTCATCGACCTCCAAAGGGACGATGAAGCCCGTGTAATACGATGCACGCGGATGGTCAAAATTTTGGAAGTGTTACCAGAAATTTGGGCAAAAGTTAAGCTATCATTACCAGCGTTTCCTACTAAGTATTTTGCTGACCTAGGTTTGTGCCAAGTACTGCGTACGCGCAATTAATACGGCAATCGTCTTGGCACGAACAAAACGCGGGAAACGCCATACGACCGCAGCCTGCTTTGAAAAAGCTTGCAAATAAACACAACCGCAAGGTTCGAATCAGTTGGAACCAGGTGTTATTTTGAAAATGAATAACGTTTATTCCACAAATGCATTTGCATTCTTTATGTTTGTTCGTGGCGTTTTGTGCCGATTTAGATTGCCCGTTTATATTTCATTAGCACTGAATTATTTGCAAAACAAAATAATATTTTCAGACATTGCAAAAATTATAGGTAAGGGGTGGTTTTCAAGTAAAGTTCCTGTAGGGAGGCGATTGTACAAAAAAGGTTGAAGACCATTGGTGTAGAGCTATGCTGGCTGACTGAATGCCTAACCGGCACTTTTTGTTTGACTGACGCCAGGACAAAGCCTTTAACCGGGACTGTCCCGGCGAAAACGGGACGTGTGGTATGCCTACGCAAAGCAAGAACAGCATGTACATTCGTTGTGAGAACTCGGTGAAGAGCACTGTGTTTGCCCAGTGGTGTATTTTCAGTGCTATGTCGTTTGTGACGCAACACAAGAAACGCTTGGTTTGTCAAATACTGCCCAAAAACTTGCTTTTAGGCCACTGAAATTCGCTTGGCTGTAAATTTGGTCTTCCATACTTTCTGTGCTTCTCTACAGGTACCTGAGTCTTCCATACTTTTCTGTTTTTTGCATGTATTTGAGTCTTCCATACTTTTCTGTTTGCAGGTATGACCACAGTAGGATGTTTAGTGGCGTTTTGTGGCGTAGCTCGTTTTGAAACACATCGTACGGCGCCTAAAGAGGGGCCTCTTGCGGAGTGGCCGCGTCTTCTCAGTGTTTCCTTTCCAAAAACTACGAATCTAGAATAATGAAGCAAAAAGAACGGAACATCAACAAACAAGCGGAATGGGAACGTCTGCTGGAAACACATGTACGTCGCAGGTTTGCGTTGTGCGTCACGTGTTTGCTTCTTGCGCCAATATGACTTTGCGGTTGCTTGGCCATGCTTATGGTTTCTTTAAGTGACCATTAATTAACTAATTACCAGTTAATCCGACTTGTTTGATCAAACTGTTGGTGACGCATACTGTTGTCAAAATATTGATGTACTGTGTACACTTAGCCTTAGCGTCTGCAGCGGCGTCACTCATCAGGGATGCGTACGTTTTCCGGATCGAAGCCTTTGCGATCGTCTTAAAGTTGATATTGAAAGTTTTACGAAGTTCTTGGTAAAGATGTCTTGCCAGAAGAGCTCCCAGTAAGGTAGCGTAAACTGAATTGTGAAAATGTAGGCCTTAGCTGAAAATTTAGCACTCCAACCATTCGAATGTTGTTGAAATGACAACACGGTGCGTGGTTTTGAACCTTGTTACGGAAGCAATACCTTGAAGGGGTTCACGGACGGCGGCGATAATTCAGTGGTAAAGTGTCCGCCCCTCAATTGAAAGGTTGGGTGTTCGACCCACTGAGTGAATCTCCGTAGCGCTCATTGGGCAAGAGCGTTTACCTCGACCGCCCCGACAAGAAGCAAAATTCGTGCTTTGGCCTGGCGCAAACTGCCGTCGCCAAAATCAAATATGAAAAGAAGGTGTTCAGTTGGTTAAAACGTCTCGCCGGAATCCCCCAGGTTTGATATCTTTTACCTTAACCGCCGGGGAAGACACGGCATCTGAGTGCAAAGCAATGCTTGTTTGATCGGCGTCAATAACACACAGCATCAGTAACCACTACAAATCGCACACATTAGCGTGCTGGACCCAAGCATGATCCGTCAACTTGATGAATTGAGACATTGTTGAATGTGATGTGATTTTCGTGATGACAGCACTCAAGGCATTATTTTCATCTCCAGCAATGTCTTCGTTAAATGATAAAGAACCAATAACCTGATGTCTGGTGGTGCTTATATATTTATAATACTGACGCTTAGTGAAATCAACCTGACTAGGAGAGTCTGGTTAATTTATGGTGACGTGTCGTTGCTGACGTGAAAAAGTGCAAGTGCCGCCTTACTGCAGCTCCTGCAACTTGAGATCAAGTTCGTAAGATTTTATAGTAAACCAAAGTATTTTTGCTGTCTTGTTGCACCACAATGTGAAATGATTTAAAATTGGTGTTTTCGTGCTTGAAAAAAAACGTATAAAACATGGTTTACTTTTGCGTAGCTGCTGACGTTTAAAGTCGTTCAACATTTACGAGGTCAGTTAGTCCAACACAAAATCGCGCCTTTCCGTAACTTCTGGGCAGTGGTGGATCCGCAAGGTAGAAAATGGGGGCTCTCTGATGACGTGATATTGTCATACTCAGTAAACCGCAATAAGATCTTTTGATCAAGCCCAGGAAGAGGCCACCCAAGAATGCGTTCCTAAGAGTACGGCATGACTGGCATAACAGAAAATGCAAAAAGTTATTCATGATACACAACTGTAACGACACTGAAAGCTGGGAAGACAAAGCTAGCAACACATAAAATTTAAGCGATAGAAAGTTGGCATTGCCCCCGACTTCTCAAGGTTTTACAGTTGCTGTTGGAGGCCCCCTTTGAAATCAGAGCACTTTCACATTACAGTTGCTGTTGGGGGTCTTTTTGAAAACAGATTACTTTCACATTGCAGTTGCTGTTGGGGGCCCCTTCATAAGCAGTAAAGAGTACTTCACGCATGACAGTGGCTGTTGGGGACCCCCTTCGAAAGCAGGGCACTTTCGCATTGCAGTTGCTGTTGGGGACCCCCTTCGAAAGCAGGGCACTTTCGCATTGCAGTTGCTGTTGGGGGCTCCTTTGAAAGTAGCGTACTTACTTATGATCTGCTTCGGAGTATAATACCCGTATATGAGTGGACAATAAGTTCTTCACCAAACGTGAGAAAAATGTACACGCTGAACACCTCGCGGGAGGCTGAAGTTGATGCACACGGCGTGCGTCCTGTGCGTTTTTTGAGCGCACGCGTCTGATTTCGTGACGTCACGTCCTTTTCTGATGCGTCTGGTATGGTCTGCGTTCGAGTAGGAACCTGTTTCTATATTG
>JGI24158J21664_10009667_pt1 | contig 12880 bp, 5 predicted proteins | sample Ectturendosymbi3_FD_21664 | JGI IMG/M metagenome (IMG submission 21664) | reverse complement strand
TTGTGTAAGAGTATGCTGTGGTCAATTGTATCAAACGCTTTAGAAAGATCACAAAATATAGCACAAGTAGTGTATTTTTCTTCACGATTTTTCAATAAATTTTCATATAGATAGCAATAATTTTCTGGAATTAGAGGCATACTCTTAAAATTAGAGACATGCCCTTTCAATAAATTTTCATACTGATGCAGACAGTCCACTACGAAATCCATATTGAGAATCAGATAACATCTTATTTTGTTCAACATAAGAGTACAAGCAGGCATATATTAGTTTTTCAAAAATTTTGTTGAATGGAGACAGCAGCGACATAGGCCTATAATTTGTACAGTGATTTTTTGGCCTCCTTTTTGAATAGGGATTAATTGTGCACATTTTAAGCATCCAGGATAGATACCTATTTTTACGCATGTATTAAGGAGCTGTGCTAAAAATGGCGATAAAATCTGCTTGCATGTTTTGAGAATGTGTATAGGGATGTCATTCATTCTTACACTTTTAGATACTAGTAGATTGTCGATAATCATTTTTACCTCTTCACTGGCTACCTCATCAAGGACATGATTTCTGAGATCCATGGCATGAGACCAGGTATTGCTTATTAGCGGGTGAAATTATAGCAGCTGCCAACTGATTGCCAATAGATACAAAATAATCATTAAAGATATTTGCCATGTGAGTAGGGTCATTGGTAGGTTGTTGATTTACAGAGTTTATCAGTTCATCTGTGGACGTTAAAGCTTTTTCCTTGCCTTTAATAAGAGAATTTATTAGTTTCCATGTTTTCCGGGGATCATGACTGTTGGAAGATAATTGTGATTGTAGGCCTACTGTGATCTGTAGTCTAGACTAGCTAGAGCACTTTAACTCTTTTAATGTGGTCTGTAGTCCCAGGCCTTGCAGTCTTCATGCCTATGCTACGTGAGCCTGCATTGACTGGTTGTTGGATGGTACTAGGCCAGATAGCTTTTTCTTTCTTAAACATGATATGTAAAATTGTTATTTTGTGACACTGACTTGTTAGACTGAATTTTTAGTCAGTCATTTCAATATAAATGACATATTTTAAGCCAGGATATTGTTTTGAATGCGGTTTGGTTTGTAGACTAGCACTGCTGTGTAGTTAGATTTGGTTAAAGTGCAACAATGGGTAGCATTAATAAATGAAATCACGAATGTGAACTCATGGATGGTGTTAAAATCTGACCATAATNACCAGAAATGGCTAATGAAAAGCTTGGTGTGGCACAGCACCGTCACCAGAGAGTCTTCTACATGGGGGCTTNACATTTNCGCAGTGGGGCTTGACATTCTGAACTTTGAACACACATCACTGTTTTATAGTGCTTCATATTTAAATTTGGGGAAGGGGCTTGGAGCTTTGTTTCGGAGAGACTAAAGCCAACCAAAGTCTCCCCATGGCGACGGGACTGTATGGTAAAACTTCAGCTTGCTTTCCCTTTAACGCCCACGCTGGCCACTGCAGTGGCCGGTAATCTTTTGGCCAGGGGCGGCTCGTCTAGACGGGCTGCCGGGCTGCAGCCCTCCCTGAAAAATGTAAGGCAAAAGATTCCGCCAAACGGCCAAACTCGTCTTAAGTTTGCATTTAGTTACAAAATTTCACAACACCATCATTTTCGGTCCTTCAGACACCATTTTGGGTCAACGTTTCCTAGGAATCCAACAAAACCAGTGTTTCGCTCTTTTCCAACGACGCCGCTTATGCGATGAGGTTATCAGCACACTTGCCGATGAATTTGGCAATTTCGGGGCTGTCTTCGGCACAGCCCTGAGGAAAGAAATCAAGCAATTGGCTACAAGAAACATGGTGGTATATCCGCCTATCGCAAAACGTTTTTGTTATTTTGACGATGAATTTTTAAAGAAAAAACGGAGGATATATGATCTTGACTGTTTTTTACTACCTGATTTTCTTGGCTATTAAATTTTATAATTAAGTTTAACAATGCTTTTACGGGCACTGTGGCAATATTGGCGGCATTGGATTCAAATCTGGTCGCCCATTTCGGGCTGCGAAAATACAGCCCTTCGTTTATCTGCTCCAGTGCAGCTTGCAACAGTAGGCGAAGCTAATGAGCTGTCCGGGGTTGGCGTTTGAAGATGTATGGCAGTAGTTGGTGGATATCATCCTTGGACAACAAAAGGTGTGACTGATTTAAAACATTGAAATGTGAAAATTTTGAAGCATGAGAAATCTGGCAAGCCTATAAGCATTCAAATAGACCTTTAATTTGTTGGTAGGGTGAACATTGCAGCAGTAATTGATTCAAGATACAAACTTTTACTGGAAAAGCATAACAATCCAGCTAAACAAAAGAAATTTTTGTAAAATCATAAACTGTTTGAAATTTAAGCTTCATCTGAAAGAACATGATTAAAGTACCAGCTCAAAGAAAGTGGCTCTAGCCTAGGTCTGCTGACATGACGCGGTTTGGATAAAATGCTAAGCTTTGTCTTGTTGACAATAAAGCCTTGGTGGTCGAGCAGAATATTCCAACTTCAATATGCGAGTGGTGCTGGGTTCGACTCTCGCCTTTGCAGCTTTGGTGGCAGTGGTTATGCGTCACACTTTTGACGGGACCGGTTTGATTCTTTTGTGTTCGTGTTTACACTTTAGGGTATGGGCTTGGTTTCATTAAACTGAAGTGAATGTTTTCTATGTATCAATAAGGACAACTGAAAATGACGAGTTTAATAAGATTAGGACTGCTGGAGTGACTGGAAACGCCATTAATTATAAAAACAGCCAGGGCAACAATCCTATATGTTCAACCAGAGATGAAATTTCGCAGCCCTTCCGGCCATTTTCACCACGAGCCGCCACTGCTTTTGGCCATAACTCGCCGGCTGCTAGAGCTAGAGAGATGTTCAAACCCTCTACGGATTCAGCAAGTCTTCTAGTGCCGACTGAAAAAACTTTTTTTCCGGTCTGACGACACCCCTGTGAGACCTTACAAGTGGGTGTTTTTGCGTTTTTATGGCCTACTTTACCCGGCCCTAGACGCCAATCCAATGAGCCAATTTTTTGGTTCAATTTTGTCTTGGAAACTAGATTATCATCCGAGTCTTTGGCTTTCTAGCATATCTGGAGCCAAAATTATGTCACAGAAACCAAAAAGTGATCAAAATTTCTACCCTTACAAAAAGAAACCTGGGTTGAATAACACCCAATTTGGATATGGCCATAACTTGCCGCCGGAATAGGCTAGAGAGCTGTTCAATCCCTCTAACGACTCGTGAAGACGTGTAGTTTAAACTGAAAAAAATGTAAGCTTGACATCTCGTTTTTTTTGTTGATGTTTGTATAATGAGAGGATGTTCATGCATATTTTTTACATTTGGATGACGTCATCATCCCCTGGGAGCCCACCAGTCGAGCCGATTTTGTGGCTCAGAGTTTTTTTGGATTCCAGGCTACAATACGAGTCTTTAGAGGGTTTGATGGACTTTCTAGCATTTCTGGTTCAAAAGTTAAGGCAAAATAAGCAGGAATTAATTAAGGGAATCCCCACTAATTCCCTAGCGTTTCCTACAAGATTTGGGGTCTTTCGGCCATAACTTTGGCACCAGGAACGCCAGGAAGTCGATCTAGGGCTCTAAAGATTCATATTACAGCCTAGGATCCAAACAAACTTTGAGCCAAAATTTCGGCTCATTGTCTGGGCGATGACGTCATAAAAGAAAACCAAAAAAGAAAACATATCCCAACCCTGACGACATCCACCGAAAACCCCAAACCCAAATCTCAAAAGGCTTTTTTTCAGTCCAAACTACAAGACTTCACGAGTCTTTCGAGGGTTTGAATAGCTCTCTGGCACAAGCGTCTGGCGAGTTTTCGCTAGCCCAGGAAGCCGTTAGTGGGAGACTCATGCCTTTTCTGCGATTTTTGGAATTTTTGCTTTTATGCTCCAATTCTGCTTAGTGTTAACGATTTAACCCCGAGGCAGTTTTTTTCCTTGAATTACCATGATCTATATGTATCTCAGACTCTACATGTACTTATTTCATTTTAAATAATTCATTACGGGGTGATAATGTCGCTATTCTACAGTTTCGTCTGTGTACATTAGATGTTAGTTGTGTCGTCATAAATGTTATAATATTTACGAGTGTGACTGAATTAAAGATGTACTAATGGAGGTCCACAATAATATGATGACGCTCTGTTATACTACGATGTGACGCTGACTACAACGTTACATAAGCGAGTGATCATAGGCGCAATTTTGTTGTGAAATGTGGGGGGACAGCTTGGTGTGAAACTAACATAGCCATCGGGTCGACGCAAAAGTGAAGTTTTATAAATGAAGACTCCCAATCTTGTTTTAATGGTGTTTTGAAAGCAACACTAATCGTGCTTTGTTTTATCCTTTAGCATCAAATTTCAATAGGTATAGCATCAAATTTTATTAGATGAAATAAATGTCAAAAGTTTCATTCTAAGCGTGATACTTGCATCAGGAAACGAATATATATATGAAATAGAAAGCAAAATGCACAACGGTGAATTTACAATAAAGTACCAAGTTTCATCTGCATTAAACACGAAAAGAATGTCCAGCAAAACGAAGTGTTACGCACCTGCAAATGTTTTGCACTTGGATGTAAACATTGCTGCATTGTGGCTTTGGTTAAACTAAGGTGAATCAGATGACTTACGAACCGATGTATTCAGCATAGGCACAAAGTGTGAGTCACGGAATGAATATCTTTTGGATTGGTTGGTCATCATTATCGCGACATTACAAGAAATAAGATTAAGTGTATAGGTTATCTTTAATTCCCAGACAAGTCCCCAAGTTTTCAGCTAAAGCTCAATATATAGCTAAGTCAATACTTCTCCGACGTTTTGATTGAAATTCTGTTTACTAATGGTTGAAGAGTATTTTTACTAAACTGCCCATCCTAAAGCTAAGTCTCCACAATAGTGCTGCTTTTTGTCTTCGGCAAATAAGCCACTTCACAGAGATTTGCCTGCAAATGTAACTTTCTAACATTGAAAACTTGCATCTTTAAATTTTACGCTGTTTGTTTCTGAATACGTTACTGAAAACAACCAACGTTACTGAAAAAGCAGTTACATTTGTGCACGAAACAAATCATGGCTTAAGTGTGGTCTCTCACACGTGCAGCTGTTAAACTCTCATTTTTTCCAGACGATGACCTTTCTAACAGTATGCTGCACAGGGTAAAATGTCAGACAGAAGAGATAATCTTTCACGATCTCTGTAGAAACTTGCAAAATGCTAAAAATAGTTTTATCGAAGCTAAAATTTATAAAAATATCAAAATCAGTGATACGACATCAAACTCTGTTTCAACATCAACTTGGATATGTGTAACATCTAACATGGAAAGCTCTTCACACAAAACGTGATAAACGTCCCTTTTATATTTGAAACCTCTCCAAATACAAACCCTAAGGAGAAAATATAGGGGGACATGGCATATTATGTCTCCACCGTCTGAAAAAGTGGAGGGACACGTGCCCCATGCCCCCACCTACCTAATTGCACCCATGCGAGTGATTACTGTTTATTTGTATTGCTCACTTACAAGATTTGTTTATACACGTGTCCGGTTTGTTCAGGCGCTTTTTGATTTTACTAGTTGACGCAGTTAAAATTTCACTGACCTATTACCTAAAAATATGAACCTGCTCCATTTGTCTCATATATATGTCTTATTTTCAGATATTTACCGGTGACTCCTCCTTGATATGCTTAATGTTCTAAAATGTACTAAATTACTTTGCTGTCTGTTATCGGGTTTCATTTGAGATAATCGTTGTTGCTGCTGACGTTGTTGTTGCAATTCCGTGTCTTTTGTACACGTATTGCGTTATTTATGCGGTTCCCTACGGGGCTTGCTTCAATCATCTTGCAGTCCCTCGCCTTATAACAATAAACTGATGTTTCCTTTCCTTTTATTTTCACTGTTTAAATCCCGTTACAAAACGAATTTTGTGTATAAGTTGCAACATAGTTTCTTGAAAGGACAGCAAGAACCCGAAGTGCCACATTAGTAACAAAGCATCACATTTCGGACCATAATGCGCTGCTTGAAGCAGCTGCAACACAATTTTAGACATTGTTGGAAAGGTTACTACACAGCAAATCTCATAACATATGCGCGCGTGTGATGACGCCACTGTGACGTGTTATCGACGTATTCCCTATACAACCTGCTTGGGATAACGAATTTTATGAAAGTATATTCAGGTAATTGTATGTCATTATAATAATTACTGTTATTGTTAAGTTTAGTAATAGCTATAATGTCTGGAGTAAGTACTATATCAGACAAAAGTTGATACATTTTAGATATATTCTTTGGCAAACTCCTAGTATTAAGGTGAATAATAAAAATTTGTCTACTGGAAGATCTACATAATAAATTCTTTAGATCTTGTACTCCATAGGTTTTAGGTTTGGATAATTTTGGTTAGTGCTGGAGCAAGTAGGCTACACTCTCTCATACTGATTTCAGCCATACTGATATGTAACTGAGAAAGCAATAATACAAATGAGGAAACTAGAGATGTATTTTGAAGCTCGACATCCGAGCCACAGTATTTCATTGCCGGCACATTTGAAATCCAGTGTAGTCTGACAAAAGATGTTATGCACTTGACATAGACCAAAACTCCGCCTCCATGGCAATTCCGGTCAAGAGGGAATGAAGAACAAAAACACGAAAAGATGTAGAAGGTTATTTGAAACAGAAGAATCTAGCCAGGTTTCGGTTGCTCAAATAATGGCGAACCCATAAAAATCAGGAATTGCACTCAATTCCGCGAGCTTTAGTGATGACTTACAAGCGAAAATACTGCGAGCATTGAAATGGCAAATTGTTAGACACTTAGACATTTCTAGGGACTAGCTCACCGTCAGAAGAATCTGTGGTCTTTGTCGTCAATTTTCCGCTGGATTCGCTTTCCTTGTTTGTAGAGTTTATTTGCAATATTGAGGAGAGAACGTTGTTGAGTCTGCATTGACAATGGAAGGTGCTTTGTTATGCTTCGTTTAAACTGTCTGGCGAGGGAAGCTAGGTTGAGGATAGAGTTCCGATCTTTCATAGTCAGGAATTTCACAACAGTGGATGGTGCAGCAGCAGAAGTGGATGAAGCGTTAGCACAGGTTTTCCCTGGAAGGCGATGAACCTTCGAGAATATGATTCGGTCGAGGTTTGATGTAGAAAAGTGCAATTGTTCGGAAATAAATGTACAAATAATCTTTTCAGAAGTCTCAGAAGTTTCAATTTTTTCTTTCATAGGAATACCACGGAACAGTAAGCTAAATTCCTTTGCACGAAGTTCATGCATGATTGCCGCTTTGCGATTCTCGGTTGCCTGCAGTGGCAGTTCAGTTTTTAGACTCATCAGTCTACTTTCTAGTTTCTCGATTTTCTCGTAAGCAACCTCTAAACTTGTTTCGACAGCAATGATACGGAGATTCAGGATAGACTCAGTCTGTACAAGAGACCGCTCGACTGATTGAAGCAATTGGAATACCTCATTCAGCGTGGGTTCAGCTTGTGCATTCTGCGCAATTGGATATCTTGGATGCTTGAAGGTGACATTCTCCATGACACTGCAAGCAACTGCTTTTACAAGGAGCTCCCTACCGCTCGGCTGCCAGGATGGAATTTTATTTCCGAGACAAAAATTTCCGAGATCGAGTGTATTCCAGTTTGAAAAGGAGTTGTCTTTTTTTTCACAAAAGGCAGCACATAAATGCGATTGAACAACTTTGTGGAAATATTTCTTATTGAAAAAAACGTTTTCAACCCAAAAGAATTTCGTGCCACATCTATTTTGACGAACTCGTTGGATGCATCACCAGCTTCCTCCTGAAGAAAGCTTTTTAGACTTATCCTGAAAATCATCTCCAGCGTTAAGGATGAAAAGTAAAATTAAAATGAACATTGTATGTATATGACAGTTTATCCAGATGCAAGGTTCTATCCGGTATTTTTTATCTCTAAGGCAGGGGTTCCCAAACCTTTCTCTGACCATGTACCCTTTTAGCATTTCGACAGCTGATCATGTACCCCTAAAATTTCTTACGACAAAAATTCTGAGTAAAATAACAAAAATATACTGAATTTTTTATAGAACTTTCAGAATTTTGGAACTATAAGAGTGACTCCATTTTTATGTCTCAAAGTTAATTTTGTTCCGGCTGCACAATAAATGTACCCCCTCAGATAGGCAAATGTACCCCTAGTGGTACATGTACCCCAGGTTGGAAACATCTGCTCTAAGGCAACAAATTGAAACAAGTATCCTTGCAACGGCGATGTTTGTTAAAATTCGTTAACTGCAGCTCATACTAATTTCAGCCATAAAGTTGCAGTAACGCCAACAGTTTTGAAATAATGGCTCCCCACCTCTTTGTAATTATGAATAAAAAGTAGATTTGTAACTTTTGTTTATTTTACATAAGAGTTCCATAAAAACGACTTGTACTTGTAGGTAATATGCTTGGATTTTTACTTGTCATTCTATTGAAACAGCAGTGACGACGTTCTCACCCCTTGTTCCATCGAAAATTACAGCTTGTCGTGCAATAGTGCAATAGGCATCAATAGATTCAATTCGAGCGGACTAAAAACTTTGAATCTCTAACTTACAACTTCCGTAGAGCACTCCATGTCCGTTAGAGCACCGAATCCGTCGAAATCATACCATAACAATACTGAACATTCGTAAGCGGTTCAGTGTTGGTCGCGTGCAAACATCGATTCTGTAATGCGCTATGGCTAACTATTTTTTGTGCTCTTGTGTTGTATAAGTGCGTCTGTGATATAGATCACGAGCCTGTAATAAAATTATTATTAATATTATAGATACACTATATGACGTTTTCTGATGTAAGGGTGTGGTCGCAAAGCCTCAAATGATGATTTTTAATTTACTTTAAAAGTAGCATCATCACTAGCACACAGAACAAACAGCAAAAGTATCGATAGGGTTGCTATCACCAGCTCATAAACGCTACGGTATTAGGATAGACAAGTCAACTGAGCGGCGTAACTGCTGTCGGTTTGGCAATATCAGAAAACTGTATCTAAATCATTCAGAACATAAAACCACTCTACAGTATTAAAAACAACATTTCTTTTGGCTAGGAAGCCAATGTTGACATTTCTGTTCACGTGTTTTGCTTTTAAAACCAGTTTTGAAAGTTTTGGAGTCTAGTTTTCATAAAAGCATTTGTTGATCATTGAAAGAATATAGTGCCAGAAGTTCTTCAACGTGTGAAATAGTTCCATTTAAACAATTTTGTGGAGAGGTGATTTATCAATCATGTAATTGATAAAAAAACACCTGGGTTGGCTTTGCAATAAGTGATTATGCTTTGTTGTGAGTTTTACAGCATGACAACATCAATTGAATAGGCCTATTTGTTTCATTTTGCCATCAGACTTCTAGAAAATTTATGCCAGCTCTATTTTTTCTTGCAAAGCAAAATTTGATTAATCGTTCGTTGACCTCAGCTCGGTTATACGTCGTTTCTGTACTCCTTTCGGAGTTTCGCGAGTAGTCTGCAGCACCTATCTCCGCTTGCTTGCGCCGTGAGCCGACCGGCTACTTTCGCACTGAATGCTGCATTAGTGGCGAGTCAATGGCAGCACCGCGCGTGAACCGTTACTTTGCAATAACCCACCAACGTCGAGTGGCGCGTCAGTCCCGTCGCCAAGGGAGGCGGAGCTTTGGTGGGCTTAGTCCTCCCAAACAAAGCTCCAAGCCCCCCCAAATTGAAATATGAAACACTATGAGTTAGTGGCATTTTGTCTAATTTGAATGTCAAGCCCCCCTGCACGAACGTAAAGCCCCCCTATTGACGACGTAAATGGCGACGGTTCTGTGGCGTGTGCTCAACCGACTAGGCCATTTAGTCGGTTGTTTGTGTTTAAAGTCATCTCAAGCCTAGAACCATTTTTATAGATATCTTGTAAAATTTTGAAACATGGTGACTATTAGTACAATTAGTGGGCTAGTCTTACATACTGGTACGGGATAAACCAGCATATAAATGAAATTGAGCTCACAATCACTGAAGTTTTGCTGATGATGAAAACAGCGCATTTCCTAATGTACATAGTTTTATTTCAATATGTGATTCTTGGGTTATTACTTCCAATACAATTGCAACATTTTTGTAAAATCGGTGACAGAGCTTTCGAAAACAGCAGGATTTGATTTTTGGAAAATTTTCTCTCAAACGCGTGTCGTTTCGAGGGCTTGAACGGAACTTATCGAATGAGATGACATGTAGCGTTGTCCGGGATCCGATCTAGGCCAATGACTTTCATCAGCGGTCGACAACCTTTTGGTAAATCCGTGCCAATTCAAGGTTCCAAATCATTCAATGTGCCAACTACATCCGTATTTTTGTACAAGTCAAGGTCAATAATACTTCTTGCGAACCATAACAAAATTGATAAGTAAAACCTGGAGCTTCTGTGGCCATTGAAAATTGCTTGGCCGCAGGTTGTCGACCCCTGACTTACATCATGTTTGTTGATTGGTTGTATGGCGTCATCGGTGATCATTCAAATTGTAATGTCCCTCTTTCACGATTTCTAAATAGATTGAAACGATTTTTATGGCGTACCCCTCGTTCCAAAATATGCGCCGTTCTCCACGAAGCAAACATGTGATAAAAAATCTAACTTAAGTGTGAAAAGGATTGGTTTTGAAAAACAACTTGTAAATTTTACGATTTCNCTGTAACTCGTCAAACTAAGACATGAAAAAGACATTCCATAAACGCTCTTATCATACTTTTTATAAGACTTTGCAACCTTGCACTCTGTACACCAATCTCAAGTGTGAACTGTATGTATTTGGAACTACAATAAGTAAGATTTGTAAGTTTCACTGCATAAACCACAACGCCAAGTTTCCTCACTGCAAACAGGCGGTGCATCAAAGAGATATTTTGTGTCTGGGAATCATTGAAAGATGTAAAGCAAGGCTGCCCAACCCGCGGCCCGCTGGCCGCATGCTGCCCGCGATGTAATAAGTTCGTAAGCAGACTTTTTAATTTTTAGTATTTTTTTATAGGCTCAAATGTATTTGCCATCAAAACACACCAAAACTATACCTGTTGTTTCCGCTATGGGCCTACCACCCAAAAACTTGTATAACAAACGCTTCGAAAACATGTCAGTTTTTTTGAGTTGGTTTAAATCCATACAAGCTGGCAACACTGTGTGCAACTATAGAACTCATCACCTCGTGTTATCGCATAAAACTTATCAAAATAAATGGATTTGTTACGTTACAATAGCTTATTGTTACGTCACAAAAAAAGTTTGTGGCCGCAATAAATTTCCTCATGTGAAAGTGGCCTGCAACACTAAAAAGGTTGGGCAGGCCTGATGTAAAGTACAATGATCATTAGTGCGTTTAAGGGGAGGCGAGCGAGGAATTTGCCTCGCCCCCCCCCCCCTTTCAGGTGTTATGCACATAAATTTTTCTTATTTCTGGTGAAAAACGCATTATTCACTCATATAATGTGCTACAAAGCAGGTCATAAGCAAGTACTCTACTTTCAAAAGGCCCCCTTCAGAAACTGCAATGTGCAGGTATTTTGCTTTCAAAGGGGCCCGCAAACGTATCTGAAATGTGTAAGTACTCTGCTAGTGCTTTCAAACTTCATTGAAGGGCCCCTAAAAGAAACTGTAGTGTGTAAGTACTCTGTTTTCAAAGGGGATCCTAAAAGCAACTGTAATGTGTAGCCTAAGTAGCTTGCCTTCACAGGGGCCCCAAACAGCAGTTGTAATGTGTAAGTATCTTGCTTTCAAAGGGGCCACAACAGTAACTGTAATGTAAAATTCTTTGCTTTCAAAGGCCCCCCAACAGCAACTGTAATGTGTAAGTACTATGCTTTCAAAGGGGCCCCCAACAGCAACTGTAATGTAAAATTCCTTGCTTTCAAAGAGGCTGCCAATAGCAATTGTAATGTGTAAGTAGCTTGCTTTCAAAGGGCCCCTAACAGCAATTGCAATGTGTAAGTAGGCTACTATGCTTTCAAAGGGCCCCCAATAGCAAGTGTACTGTGTAAATATCTTGCTTTCAAAGGGGCCACCAACAACAACTGTGATATGCAAGTACTATTCTTTGAAAGGGGCCCAAACAGCAACTTTATTGCGTAAGTGCTATACTTTCAACTTCTATACCTAAAAAATTGTGGGTTAAAATATCTTCCAAAAAGTTCTGAGAAGACCCTATCAAATAAGAGCAAACATTTATACCATATGATAACTTTTTTGCCAAATGATAATTTTTACACCAAATGATGATTGTTAGAGATTGGAGTGTTTGGTGTATTGATAATTTTATAAAAATGGCACATTTGGACAGAAAGTATCCACATTTGAACAGAAAGTAAGTGGAGCAGCAGAAAGAAGGATGAAATTTAAAGCAAATTTAATGTTATAAATCTTCTTGGTTGTTGTTTATGGTTTCATGCATTCCCATAAAGGCATGAATGTGAACAAATTCAGTTTACCAGCTACCAAGCATTTTATCAAAGGGGAAAGTGTGAAACTTTCAAAGGGGTAAACTTTGTGGTTTATTCATGGTGAATGTAGAGAAATGGGTCGAGAAAATAAAAAGTGGAGGCGATGCCAACTTGCTATTGCCCAACTTTTGTGTGTTGCCAGGCTTGTCTTCCCACCTTTCAGTGTTTTCAAAGTTGTGTATCATGACCACCTCTTTGCATTTTCTCCTTCTGCTATGCCAGTCATGCCGTAGTCGCAGGAACGTATCCTTCGGTGACCATATCTTAGGCATGATCAAAAGTGCTTATTACGGTTGGATGAGTATGATGACGTCATCAGAGGG
>JGI24158J21664_10009665_pt1 | contig 12882 bp, 10 predicted proteins | sample Ectturendosymbi3_FD_21664 | JGI IMG/M metagenome (IMG submission 21664) | reverse complement strand
CTTTCCAAGAAATAAAGATTGTATCAATGTTTGTAATTTTTCAAATTGTTGCTTGTTTGCGCACGAAATTTGGCAACGTTGAAGCGATTGATAGGCTACAATACCGAAAGAAAAAATGTTTCGCGAAAAGGCACCTCCATCGAGAACATTGCTACGTTCGAATTCTGAAAGGAACAAAAAACGCAGTGAATACAGCATAAACCACTATTTCAATGGGTTGGAAACTTTCCAAGCAAAGAACAATGCACCAGTTACTTTAGATTTTCAACTTGTTGATTATTTGCACATGAAATCTGGCAAAATTGATGTGGTTGGTAGGCCACAAATCAAAAGAAGCTCACGGAAACGCAACTCCCCTGAGACCGTTGTAAGGTTTGGTTTTTGCATGTATCATGACTTTTATGAATATTAGAAGCACTGTGGATTGCATGAGGAAGGGATATAGGCAAATCGGCAAGCCGACGTTTGAACTGCGACAAGCGCTAGACCGACTCTTGCGCTCTCACGCGCCTCAGACGACGGTGGTGCGAATTTTTGCGCTTTGGCGACGTTTCAAAGGTGTCCTGTGAAGGTGCGAAACGTCTGAGGACAGTTGTCGAAAAACATACCGGCAGGGAACGTTTGGGAATTTGCCAAACCAATTCACGAACCCGGAATGGAACGTGTATAGCGCAAAAAGGTGTGGGCCCTTCCCATCCAACTACACCCCTGAAAAAGCCCAACAGGTATACCAAGTGTGCAGGTCACGATGAAGGCTGCAAGTCAGCGTTTCTCACCCAGAGCCAGTTTTAAACCTATTTAACCTATTTTATAAAAATGTGTCCCGCACCTATAGAGGACCTCGCGGAAGTGCCGTCATAGTTAACGTTTTAAGCCTTTTATATATTCTAAGAGAATTACATCACCGCTGAAACGTGAAGTAAACAATGAAACGTCCTTTTCACATTACTGAGAACATATTATGAAATTAATATCATAGCTTACTATATGCAGTCTATATATTTTTTTAGTTAAAGACAGGGATACTACACGAAATTTTAACATTAATGAATGTTTACATCTGCAAAGTAGGTATGCCCCCAACAATCCCTTAATTTTTTCGTTTTATCTCCTGGAAGGAGTAAACTATCAAAAAGCCAAGCGGTGAGCTTACCGGAGACTAAAAACCAACAGGGAAGAACATTTGACGAAACATGTTGTGTCCACATATGCATAAGTAAATAAAGACAAAACAGGAAAAATAATAAGGACGAAAGTGGCGACAAGCAGAAAAAAGCAAGACTCATAACCGACAATGAAAAACAAGACCCATTTCAATTTGTGAGTGTTTAATTGTGATCTTTAAGATGCTTCATTAATCCTTATATCTTCAAATGAGCGCGAAACATGATCTTCTTTCATTTCAAATTCTTGTAAGCAAATTTTACAGGTAGAAAGGGCGGCACTTAGCCTCGCTACGCCACTGGCTCTCATTGCAGTTTTTTCCACCAAGATTTGTTTTTTTTAGTCGAACTGGGTGTCTAGGTTTCATTATGAAAAATCATGTTAAATCTGAAATTTTGAAGTGATAAATTCATCAGCAACTTCAATGTGTTCGATAATCTGAAGATAACTTTATATTACATTGTTTGGGTGAAAAAGTACGCATATCGGATGAAGCAGAACGCGTTCAATCGGCCTCATATCCTCGTATAAGATTATTGTATATATATAATGTTATTGTCTCTAACGCCAATTGATGAAACTGGTGAAGTTCTGCGGGGTTAGGACTGATTGTTTACATTTCGATGTTTCCCTATGCATACAAATTAAAAATCAAATTTCAGTTACAGGAAGAAGGCATTGGGATTATGTTTTTTGTGGGTTTTTAGATCCCGCTGCAGTTCAAGATTGCACAAAATTTCCTAGTTTAAATAACAAATGTACTCCTACAATTAGTGAGAGATATCATCAGCGGAGTAGTCCAGCAGCATAGCAAAACAATTGTTCACTTTTTCATAAAAGCACCAAACTTGCAGTACACACTCACTGAAGGATTATTAACAATTCAGGATATGGAGCCACTCCAGATTTGGCCTTGATTAGGTTTTGCGGATATTTCCCAAATTTGCCAACGGTTTCTACCCTTCAAGGCCCGCAGCAGCTACAATCTGGGCTTTGGCTTCTATGATCGGCCATAACTCCTGAACCGATTGGGCTAGAGAGCCACTGAAAACATCCATGGATGCGGAAGACAGCACGAAATTTAATGAACTTGACAAAAATGTAGCCGTGCGTTTGAAATTTTTGAGAAAAATCCATATTTTTGTATTTGCCGTAGTGATTTTTTGGCTATTTTCAGAGAATATCAAAATACTCGTTCCCCGCATACCGTTTAGCTTTTTCGATCCGTTTATGTGCGCTTCGCCGACGCCTGAGGAACCCAATAACACAATATTTCCAAAAATTGAGTCCGGGATGTTTTCGGGGGAATTTGGGGGAAAAGCAGGGTGGGTGGGGTTGATTGACTTCCAGATGACGTTATGGGATCCTAAGAAATAATTACAGCAGGAAATTACTATGTTTGTCTTTTAAAATGATCTAGGAGCAAATCTGAAGGTTTATAGACCTTGATTAGCCTACTAGCCCAAGGTGTTAGGGAGTTATGGCCAAAAATAGACCCCAAAACTAGCTCAGCCACCTTAGTGGATTTTTTATTTTCTTCAAGAACAAAATTTTCCTGTCAATATTTCGGCTTGAAATTTGGTGAGATGTTGTAAGACACCCACAAACACCTGTTCTGCAACTTTGAGACGGTTCGTGAGTGTTGACTGGCAGAAAATTGGCTTGAACCGCAACCCCCCAAAATTTTTGGATATTTTCCCGTTTGACCCTCCACCAAAATAAAAATTTAAATTTTTTTGATCATTATCCGAAAGCTATGGTCCTTACCGACATTTTTCATGCAGAAAGTTTATTTCCAACGTTTTTAGTTTGAGCTCTATAGCGTTTTGAATGTAATCAGCTTATTTTTCTTGGCAACGTGAAAAACGTTTTTTCACCCAAAACGACGTCACAATCATGTCGCAGGTGCGCGCGACCTACCTTAAATAATGCGTTGCTGTCTTACGGATCCGACAATGCCTTCACTGACTCCCCAGCTCACTCCGTTCGCAAGAACCTTTAAAAAGGGACAAACTACCACTCCTCACGACAGACAGAAGACCGAAAGCACCCAAAGGAACGGAAGCATTTATAAGGAATGATCTGGCCTTATTTGCAAGACATAGGCTGTCACAATCTTGAGGGGAACCTGGATGAGTTCTTCCGCTATGAAAATCAAGCATGCCCTCTCGCATTATCTCATACGGGCACGTTACACCTAACTAGGTAGTAAAAGTGACTTACTGGTATGCCTTGAAGGTGTTGCTGAAGCTCAGTCTGACGCACCTGCTGATACTCCTGTTACCCTTGTCGGGGCAGTCATCGTGCAAATGTTGAAACCTGGCATTGCCGAGAATTTGGAGAATACGCCCATCAAGTACTGTTGTCTTCATCTCATACGTCGAGCGTCAGCTTCGTTGTGTATCACGTCTCGATCTCGTTTGGGACAGTTATAAAGATGACTCCTTGAAGACGGCAACACTGGTGAAACGAGGAAAGGGGAGCGAAGGCATGTGGTGAGCACCGCAGTCATACCACGAAACTGGCAGATTTTCCTACGTGTCGACGCAAACAATGATGAACAATTCACCGTCCTATATGCTATGCTGGTGCAGTCCGTCCAAAATGAGGGAAAGGAGCTGGTAGTCAATGATGGTGAAGCAGTCCTTTGCCTTCCGAGACAAGTAGATGAAAGCTCTCTGACTCCATGCGGTCATGAGGAGGCGGACCTTCGCATCATGCTGCATGTCACACATACTGCTATGCATGACCACAGTCGGATTCAAGTTCGAACCGTAGATACCGACGTCGTCGTCTTGGCAATGAGGCTAGCCCAGGTACTACCATATGTGGATAAACCTTGGATTACCTGTGGGATGGGCAAAAATTATCGCTATATCCCTGCCCATGAAATAGCTGCCTCCCTCGGTCCACAGAAGGCACGTGCCCTCCCTGTTTTCCACGCCTTGATAGGATGTGACACGGTATCAGCATTCGTGGAACATGGGAAGAAATCTGCCTCGGCAACATTTAACTCGTTTCCAGAGGTGACTGGTTCCCTTGTAATCCTGACTACCACACCAGTCGGTATTCAGGATGACACAATTCACTGCATTGAAAGGTTTCTCGCACTCCTCTATGGCCATACTAGTCCATATTCGGAAGTTAAGGAGGCCAGAATGAAACTTTTTGCCAAGAGAAACTCCGCTGAGCGAATCTCACCTTCCTACTATGCTTTGGAATTACAGTACATATGAAGAGATCAGTCTTCCAATGTTTGGGGACAAGCCTTGGTCACACAACCCGTGATTCTGTCACCGGCAAGCTGTGGCTGGCGGAAAAGAGAAAATGGATCCTACGAACCGCTTTGGACTATACACTCAGGTGTGTAACGAGGTTAGATGCCGCCCGGGGCATGAAGCAAGTTTGACGCCCCCATGTTCGAACCTGAGGTCTTTCGGAAGCAAATGTACTGTATTGAAAAAAGTACTTGTGACAGTGAAGTTGTTGGGACTTTTCGGCACCCCTCGCAGTCATTAGGCCACCCGCAGTGATTTGGCGCCCCATAGTGATTCGGCAGCCGGGGAACTGTGCCCCCCTTGCCCCCCTCGTTACACGCCTGACTACACCTCCTCAGGCTTCAAACAGCTGCTTGGAACTAGTGTCATGTGGCTGCAAAGAAGTCTGTAGAAATCGTTGCAAAAGCAAGAAGGCCAACCTAGAATGCACTCAACTTTGTGCTTGTGATTGGGAATGCTAGTAGACAGACCATTGGACACTAACTTTGAAATCGATGTAGCTTTCAGTGCATCAGTGTAAAGTAGCATTGCATGTGAATCTGTTGACTTCTTGATGTAGAGCTAAATTCATCTGTGGTCAAAAAGTGATATTGTATTCAACAGATGTGCTTGTGTACCATGTGTCCTTGTATGATTGAAGTAAACAGTAGCCACTTCAAAACGAATGCTATTCACATAATTTCTCGTTTTCATTTTCAAAATACAATTAAGCATGCAGTCTTTTATTGAATTTCTCTTAATTGTGAACTATTTATTCTTTGTCTTACGCTGAAATTAGTACTACAGTAGTAATACTAAAAACACAATATAAGTGTGGTGGCATTCACATTTTGCAACAAAAGAAAGCTTTTCGTGAAAAAAACACGTTAAGTTTGCAAAAAAACAAACCTAACGTACAGGATTGGGAAGTGTAACAATAAAAAAACTTGATTTTACTTTCTTATCAACGGTCATTCACTCATTAAAATATAGTTCAAAAGTATGCAAAACCAAGTCATTTCCAAAATGTACCTTAAGATAAAGGTCGCTTATTTAACCTTTCCATTGGCCAAAGTTGAAAATATTTGCTCACATTATCCAAAATACACAAGAGTTAAATATCACAAACGCATTGTGAAAAAAATGTTTTCCAGGAACTAGACAAAAAATACGCCAGCAGAGACCGCGATAGATAGGGGCACGTACAGTAAAATGGCGGCCATTTTGGAAAATGGGCGCCGAACCTGACTAAGGACCAATCTCGAGTGACTCCATATCTAGAACTGTTTGGAATACTTTAATATACTGTAGGCCTACATGTGTACCAAGTGTGATGCTTTTATGAAAATGTGAACAATTCGTCAAAAATATCATGCTATGCGGCTGGACTAGAGTACGTTACCAGCGTAATGAAAAACGTCTTGAGCAACAAAAAGGTCGTCCAAACTCCAAATGTTAATGTTTGCGCTGCAGTAGAAAATTTGGAGGAGGAACTATAATTAAACCAGTATTCGATACCACTTCAATTCATATAAGCACACTCATATGTTTTTGTTCCTAACACAAGCTTTCTGGGTTCTTATTGTGCGAATATGGGTGTTTCTGTGAACAATCTGGGTTTATTTGAATTCCTGAATGGGAGCCCATAATGCGTGGTACTGTTTGATTCAATTCTTTTAAGTCACTCAAAAATGATAAATGCCAAAGTTGTCAGTTTCCTTAACATATATACTAAACGCAGTTATCAAAAAACTCTACAATTTTGACGCGTGGTGAACAGCCTAAAAACATGAAAAACCAGTAGAGGAGTGTGTTGATATTCAAGCGCGAGGCCCCCAAAAGCGGGAGGCCCGGGCCATTTTCCCGATTTGGCCAATGGCTAATCCGGCCCTGGGTCCCTGGTATTGAAGAATGTGAGAATTACTGGCATTTGAATACGTAAAAACTAGTGTGGACAAAAAACAAGTTTCGAAAAATTAAATCCATGCAGCATGTGTTAGTAGCCTTACAATAAGAAAAATCATGTAGTTACAGCATTTTAATTTTTGTAATTTCACTCTTTGGATTATCCCCTGCCTTGGATGCCCGGGGTCGTCGCCCCCCCTCTGCGTGCCACTGTCTGTTAGAGTTGGTATGCCCGCAACACTTCTCTAATTGTCTAATTGAACCCCGCAATAACACATTTTCGTGTTTTTTGTTTGATCCCTTGAAATGAGTAAACAATTAAAGCCAAGTGGTGCGGCTTACCGCAAACTGAAAACCAACAGGAAAGAAAATTAAAGAAATATGCCTGGTCCATGGATATGTAAAGAAGGCAAAAAAGTGGGAAGAGCGTATGATGAGAAATGTGGCGAACAAGAAGAAAATGCAAGACTCCTAACCGAGAATGAAAAACATGCAAAACAAGACCCATTTCAGTTTGTGAGTATTTGATTCTGAAGTTCAAGATCTTTAAATATTCATTATGTCTTTACTAAGCACGAAATTTAATCTTTCATTTTAATTTTTGTGAGCAAACTTTAGGGGTGGCAAGGCCGGCACTTCAATGGTCGGCGTCATGGCGACACATAGCCTTGTCTGGATGCATATTATTGCTAGGTTTCAAAAAGAACCTGACAAAAACGGATAACTTGGGAGGTAAGAAGTAAAAATTGGGAAAGCCACTGATGACGCATTTCAAGATTTTGTTCATGTTCACTCACCACAACACCCTAAATTGCTGGAGTTATTGCACTTCACTGAATGGGCCGGAAAAATCAAAGGTAAATCGGGTTTCTCAATCTGTGGGCCACGGAAGAATTTTTTGACGGGTCGCGGTTTGGTATTATTGAAATTGAATACGCTTTGCAAGTTGAACCTTTAATCTTAAATGTATGTAGCCCTTGAGCTAAAAGCGTCATGATAGGCTCTCTTTCGTTATTATGAGTTAGAAATTGTTGCGCCATGGATATTTCCACATAGACTACCACGATGCAGGGTTTTGTGGCAGGCAGGCGGCTCTTGTCATGAAAACGAAATATAGATTCAGGCGGAAGATGACTTGATCTGCGCATTGTCATGTATTGAGCCTCGAATACAGTATATATATGCTTTGTCACAGTAAACAAACTCAGGCTTGGTATTGATTGTAGCGCACGTTGTGTTATTAAAAGTTGTTTTTATTTCTTCTCTGTGCATGTACAACAGTTGTCACATTAGAGAAGTGAAATTGGCCACGGATTCTTTGTTTGTTTATTCATTGGGCCACATACTTGAAAGGTTTGAGAACCCCTGCATTAGACAAACTTCAAAAAACTTGACCTGCGTTATCAGTAGTGTTACCAATTCGGGGCAAAATTTTAAAACCCGGGTTTCGGGTAGCTGAGAAAAGAAACCCGGGAAAACTCGGGTTTTTTTGGGTTTTGAAATGAATGCGCTTTTGAGCGATAAAAACTGAATATCATTGTAAAATTACTACAGTTTGTCCCTGCTCCATTCATTAGCGAATTATTAATTTAGTTAAGCACAGTTTTTCAATGGTGCTTATAATACTGACGCATGACAATCAAGGCACACTTTCATAATTCAGTCTGTTTTTGTTTGTTGCGACAAATAGTCCCGTGCTGAAAATGCCCTTTCTGGTTCTAATTGAGCCTTGTTGAATAATAAATGGCTTTAAGCTTCTGATTTTCTGTGATTACTAACGTCTTCAAAATGAATTTTTATGATTAAAAATATACTTAAAGTCGTTTCCAAACAAAGCCAAATATTTTGTAGAAACTTACGGTATTACAAACAGAAAAGGAACGAATCGAGTTTGCAAAGAATCACAGCTTTTATATGAACTAACACATAACAGCTCATAAACAAACTAACAGAAACAAGTAACTACGAAACTACGGCATACTAGAGGTGGCCGGAGTCACTTTTTCAGACTCCGACTCCGCTCTTGTTCCAAAATTTCCGAATCCGGGTCCGGATCCGGGTCCGGCTATTCTTAAATTTGAGAATCCGACTCTTGTTTAGACTCCGGCTACAATCATCGATCCAACCGTAATTTACCTATGTTTTTACCTAAGAAAAGACCGCCCAGACTCCTGCTACTGCCAAAATGGAAAAGTGAGTCCTGATCCGGGTCCGGTTTTTCACAAATTTTTGACTCCGGGTCCGGATCCGGGACCGAATGAAAAACTCAGAATCCTGCCGGAGTCGACTCCGGTAATCCGGATCCGGTCCCACCTCTGCCGCATACCTTTGAAGAACTACCTCACGTGGTCGTTATTTAATTAGGTTAGCGAAAAGACTGAAGTTCGCGTAGACGTTCGTGTAAAGTGTTTACGCTAACCTAATTAAATAACGGCCACATGAGGTAGTTCTCCAAAGGTATGCCGTAGTTTCGTAGTTACTTGTTAGTTTATTTATGAGATGTTATGTTATTATGTGCAAAATGACGTCACGATCCGTCTAAATAGGTCAATTGAACGAAAATATAAACGGACCAACAACGAATGTACGGTGGTCAACGAGCAAAACGCTCACCTCGTGCCTCATGATAATAGTTGAAAGTTCAAACGTGCTAATTTGGCCGTTACAGGCGCCCATCTACAACTTCAGTGTTATCAGAATTACTAATATTTGAATGCAACAGCAATTTCAGTTTTTCAAAATACTCGGGTTTGGTAGTTGAAAAAAAAACGGGTTTCGGGTAGCAGAAAATAGCCGAAAAACCCGGGCTTCGGGTTCGGGAAAACCCGGGTTGGAAACACTAGTTATCAGTGTTGCTCAAACGCATGCTAGACGAGAATGACATGCGAGAAAATTGGTGGTTAATGCTTAGTAAAGAGAGGCTAATTTTCTGCAAGGTGTCAACTTTTCACGTCTCCCTTGGGACGAAATCAAATAAAACTTTCTGAATTTTGCCAATCCACATCCAAACGCCTAACACTTCGAAATTCACCATTCCGCAACCTATCCCTAACACCGCCTTGACTTTATCGTTGTTCATTTTATGCTTTCAGTATGCCTTCGTCCTCCCTTACCGCAAAACAGAAATGTTTCTGTTGCAACATCTACCTTGCGGTGAACTGATAATAAAAATGCGTAAATCAAGACTAAAAGCCGTTTTCATTGAAAAATTTATCCGTTGCGGAAAGCGTGATTTGCTTTCTGCAGTTGATGCATGGACACTTTGATCACTGTTATGAAGTAATATATCTCTTCCATATAAGCAGCAAATGACATCAAGTTAATTACATACTTGTCGAACATATCACGGATTTTGCAAAAATGTACAGAACGAAAAAGTGCCTCACCGGTAGTGCATTCAAAATTGCACATAATAGTGGCAGATGAAGTTTGATTACTGCATCCAATGTGTCTGTGAGCCGCTGACGCGCAACCGCGAGTGATCATCACATTTTGCAAAGTTTCTGAAGCAAAACAACACTTTCGAATTGCAAATATGAAACCATGGCAAAATAAATAGAAGTTTAGAGTGTAGGTTATAATCTAAAGCTTATGATAAAAAACAACACAATTTTGACCTCACATATGTTTGATGACAAAATTAAAAAGTTGGTACTTCAAACAGGCAAAGGGCAAAAATGCCTTGGTTTTATCACTCGCATTATTCGGAAATAAGAGTTGGATTCAAGAAACTCTACTTTCTTTTCTCAGCAAATCTTTCTATGAAAGTCTATTATTCGTGCAAATTTTGGTTTGAAAAAAAAAATAATTTTGTTGGATAACAACCCAGAAGACACTTTGCAACACAACCTCTTATTGCTGTAACAAATTGTAAGTTAACAAACCAATCAAAGAAAGAAATTTTGGAATGGTTTTGAAAGTGTCATGGTTATAGGATTCGACATTTCATTTTGCACTTAAAGTTTTACTCACTTGCAGCCTTTACGCCTATCATGATGCAACGCTCGCCCTCTTTACAAATTTTTGTCGGTACAGTTTGATCCATGTCGTAACATCCTGGAGTATTTTGATCGCATGAATAACAGGAAAGACTCAAAACTGCAAAAATATTTTAATCGACACAAGGTGGGTGAGATTTGTGTTTTCGTGCGAACGTATGCACAGCAGAGACCAATGCAGAAGAAATGCATAATAAGAAGTCAAAAGGTCAGGAGCTATTTATCGATTTTCACTGCACTTATACGGTCTAACTCCCTTTATCATTGAGAGATTTTCATTTCACCGGACGTTTTTTCTCGAATACCGATGGTCAAAACGTTGTTCCTCTTTCCTTAGCATAAAGATATTGCTTATGTATTGAAATTATTTTGGTTTTTGTGAATCGATGCGTGCTACAGTAATATCGAGAACAAGGTTCGCGACACGACCCAGTAGTGCAGAGTGTGATGGGGGCCCTTAGCAGTCCTGTCGCCATGGGGGGCTTTGGTGAGCTTAGCCCCCCAAATTGAAATTTGAAACACTATAAATCAGTGGAGTTGCAGCAAAATTTATAATATCAAGCCCCTGTCCACAAAAGCAAAGCCCCACTACTGAAGACTTTCTGGCCACCGTTCTGGCCCTTCGTCGTGTCCAATTCAATGGAGAAGGTTAGGATTTCCAAAAACAAAATGACTAACAAACATAAGAGAATTCCCTAATGATACACTTTTAAGTTTAAAAAAAAGTTGGAATAGAGGGAGGTTCCCAATGTAACGTCTCTCGCAAATTTATGGGTGAGAAGTTCATCTAAAAGTTGCTAAAATTTAATATTCCAAAAAGCGTAAAATGCTCCCGACTATCATGCACGCATTCCTTTTGTAGTAAAATCGGAGACGTTTCTAGAAATTGGAATTGAAGACTATACCTAACATTGCAGAGAACAACCAAAGTTGTAACATTTAAATCGGTTTTAGTAATTTTTGCATTGGTTTGTGTTTTTGTTCCAGCTATCTGTTTCACATACCTAAAATTATCAATGGAAGCATAAATACTTTAACTGCGCCGAATCCGAAGGGGCAGTCAATCGAATTTCTTGAAATATAGTAGTGTTACCTTCTGCTGCACTACTTATCAACATAGGCGTCAGAGGTGGCCGGAGTCACTTTTTCAGACTCCGACTCCGCTCCTGTTCAAACATTTTTGAATCCGGGTCCGGATCCGGGTCCGGCAATTTTTCAAATTTGAGAATCCGACTCTTGTTCAGACTCCGGCCACAATCATCGATCCAACCGTAATTTACCCATGTTTTCACTTTAGAAATGACCATTCAGACTCTTGCTACTGCCGAAATTGAAAAGTGACTCCGGATTCGGGTCCGGTTTTTCCTAAATTTTTGATTCCGGGTCCGGATCCTGGTCCGAATGAAAAACGCAGAATCCTACCGGAGTCGACTCCGGTAATCCAGATCCGGTCCCACCTCTGATAGGCGTACGGGAAGGCGTTGTACTGGGAGGACGGAAAAAAATTTGCCCTAAAAATNAACAATTTGTCCTGAAAGTAAATTTTTTAATTTNATCCGAATGGGGCCTAAAAACTCTTGTAAATCTGTTCTATACAACGGCTTAATCTGTAACGTCAATTCGCCAATAACGTTACATTTTGTTCGGTCCCGATGGCATCTTTTACATGCACTTCAATTCGCTTATAACGTCAGTTCGGCACAAGCGTTCTTTATGCAATCTCCTAGAGCTGCCGTTATAGGCAAAATCTGTAGTTACCTTGCTTGTTAACTCAAGGGTGTGAAGTTCCTTGCGTGTTGTGTTATCCCAGACAAGAAACTTTGCGGTAATTTCCTTTACTGATGCAAATATGTACGTAACTTCGATGGCGCAACGCAATGGTTAAAAGCGACCGTTCAGGATCGAAGGGTCTGACTCTCTACACCTGCCTGTGTTATCGTTGCTGTGCGCTTGAGCAAAGCACTTAAAGACGCGCACTCAAAGGGGACAAGCATTTTGCACGTCGTGCGGCCCGCTTATGCTGAATATTGCACATCGGGAAATGAAACACGCATTCGAAATGCATGTGCCAGTGTGCCTATACGTATTGTATCGTATTCATATACTGTGATTGTACCACGTACAGTATTGTACGAATGTTCTGTCAAATTACCCTGACCATCCCCAAGTGAATATGCACTGAATACACTGCATTGAAAAATTTTTCACCGTTTACAATTTTTTAGCAACTTGCACTTGCCCTGAAAAATAGAGTTTGCCCAGAAATTTTTTGCTGTATTTAATATATTTTTTACCATTCAGGATTTTTGAGCAACTTTGCGCTTACGTTGAAAAACAGAGTTTCCCCTGAAACTTTTCACTGGTTTGAATATACTTTTACATTCAGGATCTTTAAGCAACTTGCGCTTGCCCTGAAAAACAGAGTGTGCCCTGAATTCATTGTATTGAATATATATTTTTTATCATTCAGGATTTTGGAGCAACTCGCTCTTGCCCTGAAAAACAGAGTTTCCCTGAAATTTTTCAAGTCGGGGGGGCGGAAGACCCCCCCCCCCCCC
>JGI24158J21664_10009664_pt1 | contig 12883 bp, 9 predicted proteins | sample Ectturendosymbi3_FD_21664 | JGI IMG/M metagenome (IMG submission 21664) | reverse complement strand
TATGTATCTATACGAGTTACTATGATAAAGTATACGAGCTTCTATGAGAGTTTTCACCTGTTTGCGTAATTCGTCGCTTCGCCTAATTCGTCACTTTTTTCCAATCCCCTTGAGGTGACGAATTAGGCAAATTCTACTGTAATTACAAAACGAACCCAGACACGGATATGGGTTGCTGAGTTGGCCAGACATCAGTAGACCGCACATCGTACCCCCAAGGAGTCCGAAGGAAAAGCGTGGCCAATACGTTGGGGCCAGGTTCGGCTGCAGTAGGCTGACTGAGTGAAGAAATATTTCCCACCTCCCCATCGGTTCCCCATACCGAGGCTTGTTTGTCTTAAATGGCTGATTGGCCAGTCAGCCCTTCCAGTATGACAATTTGATCCATAGCTGGGATACTGTCGGTCGTCATCACTCCGGGCCAAAGTGGGCCTGTGCATGGGTGAAGGTTATTCCAGTTTCATCCAAAACTCCAGAACTCCCCAATTGCAACCCCCATCACCGGTTGCAGTGTAGCGTCAAGCCCAGTGTTTTGGAGATTGGAGTCTGTCACCCCCTTAATTCAAAAATGCATTGCGAAAGGAAAACGTTTGTTTAATCAGACGAGCTGAACTGAGCAATTACTGTCATCTCTTTGTAAAACAGAGCTCTGCAATGTTAATGCTGCAAGCTCCCTCAGCACATGGAATTCACTCAATAGATATGCGCGAATGTTGCGATGTATTGAAAACGAACAGATTCGTAATCGGTAGCCAGAATTCAGTCAACTATGGCAGCGTTTCCCAGAGTTTGTTGAGCGCGACCCAATTTGGAGTTGGGTGAACACTTCGCGATCCAAGCCTAAATAGCGTATGAAAAAATTAATGATCTTTGGCAGTAAGTTGCTAAGTTCGTTTTCAATATTAGCAATCTACTCTCTTCTCAAGTAACTACGCTACAGACAGACACACTAGCAGTGGTAACTTTGAAAATATATAATTCAGGTTTGGATCACCTCGGCGTGACCCATTTTTGACACTTCGCTAACTTTGTTTGGGTTTCGACCCATACTTTGGGAACCATGAACTATGATGTGTAATTGTTATCTTAACGAATAGCGAACTGATGTCGATCTGTTTTCATGGACCTCAAGCTGGAAACCACTATAGAGCAATCGGAAATTTCTGTAATATCTCCGAGCAATCTAAGATATTTCTACGTGCTGGAAAAACTGTCTGTTTTTCGTATGAAGTTGAAATTGATTGAATTAATCAAGGCATTATGTCTTAATCTTCTTCGTCATAATGTCAAACACCCACCAATGCGCATATCAGCAAGTCTGTATAAATAAAGATCTTGGCTGTACATTCGCATCGATATTATTAGTCCATTATTTGCGGCAAATCACATCGTTCTCTGTGATTTTCAGTGGTAGGCAGACTCTTAGCGAGAGCAATACATTGTCAGATCACGAGTAGAAGTTGCTTGAAACTCTGGTAAGCGTTCCTGCTCATTTGCAGTCAAACCCGGATTGGTTTCAAAAATTTTATTTCGCATTGAAGTGTTTTTCGTGGTTCCGTTCGCGCTCTAGTGTCGGTTCACAACAAAACCTGATCTGGTGCAACATGTGCCGTTTTTGTTTCAAACGCACATCTACTACTTCCTTCAAATCTTCACCCTTGATTTAGTAGAGCACGAGCTGAAGATGACTGCTGGGGATGCGAAATATGATACTCTGTAGACATCAGTGTTTGCTTCTTTTCTGTGAAAGGGTTCGTTTCGATAGAGAGTGTTCGGCTTGACCGAGAAAAGCTTGCCTGGTTCTCAGGAAGAGGCTCTTTCGTCGATGCTTCCATCTTCTCCATACGTGTTTATTACCACGGCGTATGTGACGGGGGAAAAATTATGTGAAAAGCTATAAAAAACGTACTTTTTGCAGTGGGTAATTATTACTTTTAATTGACTGTTTAAAGGAAAACAACCATCTGAAAGTAACGGGTTCACATGCCGTGGTGTCTTTTTTGCCTCTACTTTGTTTACTTATCTGTGATTGAGGATGAGCGCCTGCAGAGAACATTGTCGAAAAATTGACCAAATTTCAGAAGCAGATATTTCGTTATCTGGAAAATATGTAGTCCCAAGAACAACGCGTATGTAATCCCCAGATCTTTTATTCAAACTCAGCTCTGCCCAGGAGTCACGAATGAGTTGAAAAAAGCTTTCAATCGATGTTGTCAAACACGCAAAACAACAATCTGACAGGGCGAGTTTTTCGTATAATATCGCTGGATGAGCACTCGCCCGTTCTTTGAAGCCATCACCGAATCTATTTCAACGCCCCGAGAAAGTAGATGAAGCGAGGAGCAGTTTTACAGTGCCGTCATAACAGCAACGTACAGCTTAATATTTGTAGTTCAAACAACGCACTTTATCTGTTTCTGGATTGGACAACGCGCTTCCTCTGCTCAGGTGGGCACGTATGCCGCGTTCCTCCGATCTCAGACACCTCCGCGAAGTCCTTCAGTTTCGAGCCGCGTAGAGCGGAGTGGTCAGGAAGAAACGGATCCGTATGAACCTTGCAGAGAAGAAAGCTGTTCCAGCTCCCCAAAACCGTCCAATCAACCATCCTACCTCAGGTAACAGCCAATCATCAATTTGGAATGTAAAATTTAGTTGTTTGTTGTCATCCATCGCCAACGTTTGGTTTTAAAATCGATCTATAAATGTTGTGCTTTGTATTAAATGTGCTGCAGAACAACTGACGTAAAACAAACGTTACTATGCCATCTAATTTAAAAAACGCTCTGTGGCTGAAATGCAGATTTTTGAAATTCCAAACTAGTACGCGCACTCGAAGGAAAGTTTCAAATTCTTAAATCGCTTTTCCCGTTCTTGACAACAGGTAGGGAATTCGATCAACTGTTCTGTGAATATTTGGTTTCGCGATATTGGGAACACGCCTTTCATGTAGAAAAGCAAACCCTCCTTCTCCAATAGCTTGAAATTTTATTTTCGACCACCATTTGCGTCCGAAGGTCCGTGTCCAGCGCCGTTGCCGGAGGCGCTGTGCGTTTCGGACGCGATCTTTGGACTAAAGCGCGAGGCAACAGCATCCAAGAGTCTGACGGCAGCGTCCTGGTCCCGGTCAAGGAGGAAGCGCCCGCACCGCCGCCCCCGACGACGAAACCGGTGATACACGAGGTCCCTGCCTCCGACCGGATCGATTACGAACTGCAGGAAGGATTTACGGAGCGAAAACTCGGTTACGCGTCATTTACCTCACACACCTCTTACTGGACCAATCAGGACTTGGGCATGTTTGTTCTTTTGAAGGTTTACGGCAACACTTAACGACACTGATTTGCGGGCACTGTGGCATTTGTGTGAAAAGTTGCGACCGTTACATTCTGAGTAGATTTCCTCCGTAGATCAGTGCCTTCAATACGTGNCCGTCGTAATCGCACTTTTGTTGCGTCACTGCGAAGTGCGTCAAAAAAGTTTTTACTGACAGGTTTGTCTTTCTGGAATAGAGGCGTTAAGACNGTCGGTCTTTCGAATGCATCTCGTTTGTTAAGTTTTTGAGACGCTCTTGCCCAACTATTTATTCAACGTCACGTATTTATCTGCGAAAATCCAACATGTCCTTGAAAATGAATCGAGACTGTTTTCTTGTTTGACCCGACAACCGCCGTACTTCATCGTCTGAAATGCAGCAATTGTTGCGTCACATAAAAGTGAACTTTCATCTCATGTACGCTTCATTGATTGTGACGTCAGAAGGTTATTGTAACGTCAGAATTACATGGGCCACATCAGGATGCTGGAAAGCAAGCCTCAAGCTTAGCGATGATGTCTACAGCTTCATACTACTGTGAACAGGGCATATCTTTAACAGCCCAGGCCCAAACTTCACAGTATATGTTAATATTGTTTGTTGAAGCGAAAAGTCAACATGGCCCGCCAATATATCTTCAGCACTGCGGTTGGAGAGAAACAAGAACATGGTGATTGCACTGGACGTGCATTTTCGAGTTCAGTGCTTTGACTGATTCAATGGTTATCCTCAATAAAGTATTTTAAAACGTTTGCAAAGGTTGATATGGAAGAAAGCATGTTAGGAATTGCGATGACTCTTGAATGGGGTCTGTTGTACTTGCCACGCTTGTTTTACAAAACGAATAACTTTTCCGCTTTCCATCTTTCGCTTTGGTAACAATTCCTATCCCCGTCCCTCAACTCCCGGTCGCACCAGCGACACCTTTGCTCTGCGAGTGTGGACGCCTCTCAGCGTGGGGGTGGGGGGCGAGTGTGTTGGCTTCTTTTCCTGCAATGCGGACGATGGTTCCGCTGTCCTTTCGCCTCAGGCTGACTAGACGCACGAACATTTTTGAGTCGGTCAAATGCTGATGTCATGCGCAGCTTGCGTCTGACTCATTGCGTGTCATTCACTGTGCTGTGAAACGTTGCTCTGTCGCAAAATGATTTTATTTTTTCAGTGTGTACGCGCATTTTGCTGTGAGAACGACGTGGACTTGTCAGTTCTGGATTCGCATGAGGTGTCAAGTACCTGGCCTTCACGTTGCATGGCTACCAATGCCGGAGCCGTCGCGACTACTAGCTTATCGGATGAAACGAACGTTTTCCGTCGATTCTCACGACCGTTTCCGACCCCAAGTCACACTTCATCATTTTCGTGACCCACTCCCCAAGTAGGATAGGCTTAATGCCTAGTGCGTGGCATGCTTCCACCTGGCGGCAAGTTCGTATGCTTTGTGGCACACACATGTTCATGGGTAGCATTCGAATCTTCTCGATATTTATTACGTAAACATCCTCGCTGTGCTGGATTTTCTTTGTTTCAAACGTTTAACCGCTTTTGTGTGCATTTGTGCCAGAGATGGTGAACCGCTGCTACAAGAGACCTTTACCCGGCAAGAAATTAAGATGTTCCGCATACAGTCCTTCGTGGTTCCTGGTTTGCATTGTAACTCGTCTTTTGAAAATAAGACGCCGTTTCCCTTTGTGTCGTCACGTTCGGAAAAGAGTCGACCGAGTACTTCTTGAATCGTTGTGCGGATGATGGACATTCAAGAAACAACACCATGCGAAAAACGCAATTTGAAAAAAAAAGTTTCAGATTTTCTTAGAAGTAACCAGCTCAGTCAGTTCGATCAAGGCGCCGATTGCTAGAACTCACTTCGCTGAAAGCACGTTAAATCATTTAAAAAAAGCTGTGGGCAACGTTTTGCAAGTCTGCTGTTTGTCAAATGACCTACAACAGAGCTCCTTTCCACGCACCAAAACTAGTGTCCCCTTTCACTTGGCATGCAGTCATTGTGAAGTTTCTTTTCGCATAGCAGCAACCAAACTCATCTTGCATTAACCTTTATGCAATTTCCAGAAACACTTAAGTAAACCTCGGTTAATCTGGATTCGATTTGACTGACGCCTTTGTCCGGTTTAGGCGACGATCCGGATTAACCGGAGACGGTTGTTTCTAGCGTGACGTCATCTAAATACTGAGATATTGGTGAAAATTACTTAAATTGAACACATTTACGACCCAACAACAGACTTTCGCAGAGGTGAAACGAATTTGTTGTAACCGCCACATTCAGGCAGTTATGAGCAATCTTAAGTTCGTAATTTTAGATTACTTGACTGCGAAGTATTTTGGACTGACGCCGAAATTTGACAAAATTTTGGCTCCAGATATGCTAGAAAGCCAATCAAGGGCTCTAAAGACTCGGATGATAGCCTAGATTCCCAAAAAACTTGAACCCAAAATGGCTCATTGGGTTGGCGCCCAGGGCCAGGTAAAGTTGGGCAAAAAAACGCGAAACACCCCTACTTGTGACGTCTCCCCCAGAGAACTCTAAACCCAAATCAAAAAGTTTTTTTTTCAATCGAAACTAGAATTCCAAATCCGTAGTGGGTTTGAACACCGCGCTAGCGGCTGGCGAGTTAGGCCAAAAAAGTACCCACCATCATGGTGGCGGGCGTTAAAGAGAACACAACAGCATGGAAATGCAGCAAAATCCGGATTACAAGATGTGAAATGAGTAGCTTTCATCCGGTAATGATGAAAATCCGGATAAACCGAAGATTTTTACAAACAAAAACGTGAGAAATTGATACCACCAATTTTATCCGGCTTGCCCTGGGTTCACTTGTATTTTCATAAGCTCTTCTGATATAAACATCTGATTGAGGTGATTAAAACGCCCGTACAGGTAGTGTGAAGTTTTAGAAACTATGCGACCTAAGCGATTTCGATACATTCAATAGCCAGTGAAACAGTAATTAGTAGCCCAAGTGTGACACAATTTTTTGGTACTGCAATGCAGCTGTTCATACACGTTGGGAATATCGATTTAAACCTGAACGAGCAAAACAGTTTAGTTCTTCACTTGGACTCTCCATCGGCGCAAACCTTGTTACGGTGGATTCCGGTGTTGGATCACGTTTATCGCTAAGGTTGTCTCCGCGAAAAAAACTACGCCTTAGTCGATTTTAGCTCATTGCCAACGTGTAGTAGAATCCAAACTGCAGTGCAATCTCTATTCTGGAGCAACTACTGGCGTGTGTTACGCTCACCGCATATACCACAACCGGCGCGATCCTGTGTGAAGTTGCTGGATTTCGAATTGTTGAAGTCATTTTTTTGGTTGAAGCGAAATCAGAAATTGCGATTGAACGGACCACAAAGTTCTAATTTAATACTCACGGCCGCAATTACACTGCTTATTAAGACGTAGGTGGCGGAACCTTTTTCAAAGTCGAGGGCACAAGTGCACGTCAAAAATTATAGAAGATTTGTCGTTTGAATTGGTAACTGTGACGTCACACGCATTGAAACATGACGTCATTACATATACACCATATAAAGGTCTAAATTACACTATTTTAGGCAAAATTACATCACTATCAAAACGTATCGGTAAACCACCTGAAGTTCAAATAGGCTGTTACAGGGGCGACCCAGGTCGGCAGCGTCACTCGGGCTTATCATACGATTTATTCTGACTGAATAAAACCGTTCGACGCTTGCGTCACTGAAATTTCCATTTGCTGTCATTCTGGCGGATATTATCGTTGTTCTTTGACGTTACGTTATGCAAGAATCATTGAGAAATTCTCATGATAAGTTTTCCATGTTGAGTAACGTACGTCACAGAGCAATGCTGATGCCAGTAAGTCCTCCGCTTACTAGGCTAATTCATATCAGCCCGAGTTGGACAATTTATCCTTTGTTTGAAATTATTCTCGAAATGGTAACTGTCCATTGGATTGAAACTCAAATTCAATGTTCTATTCAAGTCCATTGCTTCTAAAAACATTCAGTGCGATATGAATTATGTTTTAAAAAATACTTAACTGCATGGGAAATCTCGGACTCTAATGAATGAGCCCGAGTAAAGCGCGAGCGAACGAAATCGTGAGTACGCCTACTACGAACGATTGTTTTATTCTGGTCACCTGCAACATGAACGCGAAAGGCCAGACATGGAACGAAATTATATGAACAATGACAAGGTCCAAAGGAAAGAGCCCGAGTTAACAACTTACTGAAGTGGGACCGTGGGTGGTGGCACGAACATACAAAGCAAGCTTGCGTTCTCCGACATAAATCGTAATCGAAAACAAGGGCGAAGCCCGAGGAGCCCGTATGCCGAAGTAGCCACTGGGTGTGTTGTGAAAACACCAACAACACAGCTTAAAAAATAGGCAAAAATGACGCAGTATTGATACCTGTCCTAAACGCATTTAAAATCACAACTTTTCCACATCTTGAACGCAGAAGTATCATGACTGAATGCTCATTCAACAACTGCATTAGATACCGGAATACAATGATAAGACAAAGCGTACGTAGCAACTAGCAAGTTGTCCGTAAGGATGCCAATGGTGTTGCCAATCCAACTATTTAGCCGTTCCAGTGCAAAAACAAAAGCACAATTGGAATTGATCTGTCAAATATTTCATTTTTCTTATAGGATTCAGCAAATTACACTATTTAGAATGGTGTTGAAACGCTTGAAAATACCCCAATTTTTTAATGGTGTGGCACGAACTTTTCCTCCACACAAGCATGGGTGTCGGAAGAGGGGCAACGATTTGAAAATTTCAGCAAAAAAAGCTGTTTTCTTATTTTCGAGTGTTAAAAACCAAATTTCACCACTTTTGGCCCCCACTAGAAAAACGTTTCGAAAAATCCACTAGTGGCTCCCCTGGAAAAATTCCTTCCGACGCCCATGCACACAAGTATGTAAAATTTCAGCAATTTTGTGAGAAATTGTGTTGTATTATACCATCTGACAACACTGTTCAACAACACCAATGCGGTAGGCCTAANCAATCCACAGCAGGGAGACAGACTGTGCATGGTGTATTCTGCCAAACAATTACGGAATCCTGCCGAAATACTGCCAAATTAGAAATAATATNGACGAAATACTGCCAAAATTCTGCAACATTTTTTTCATTAAAGGATTTGCTTTAACACTGGACCCAATACCAATTGTGTTACTCAAACTTACGATATTTAGGCAAAATTCGAAATTTAAAAGTGGGGGAACTTAGAAGGCCCATGCGGCCTCCCCGGTTCCGCAACCTATGGGTTAAGGTACATTGAACCACTGCCTGATCCTGTTGTTCACTTAAACCAAGTACGCTATACTAATCATTTCCCATATTGGGTCATTTTCTTGCTTTTTAGATGTTAAAGGATTGTTTGTAACTTTATATTGTTTCAAAGCTGGACGGTTTTTCTTTTTCTGTCAAAAAATGCTTCCGTAACTTGGGGCTGTGCCTTAACATAGTCGCTTCCGAGTCCTCTGAATTGCATTAATCCTGGGTCTGTGCCTACGCTGATTAACTAGGCAATGTGTTGCATAGGTGTACCCAGGGGGGCCAAAGGGTCCATGTCCCCAAAAAAAGTTTTGGAAAATATAGTAATTTTGTGTTTTGAGAGGCGTTTTTCCATACAAAGTAGTGTTATTCGCCTAAATTCATACATTTTGCCCCCCCCCAAAATTTTTGGGCTGGCTACGCCACTGATGTGTTGTTAAAAGAAGATAACAACATATAAAAAGTAGATATGCAGAATTACGGTATGTCCAGGAGCGTAGCCGGACACTACACCCGAGGCGCTTGGCACCAACTTATTTGAGTGCAGCAATGTTGCCAGGGACGCCGGAGAGTGGACCATCACTTGCTCCAGCACGTATTTTTGTAGGCTGGAATAAAGACGGGGAATAATTTATTTGAATCTTTGGGTATATTTTTCTAGACCTTCGTGTTAGACAGTGGCGAATCCAGGGGGGGCTGTTTGGGGCAACTGCTCTCCCCAAAGGGCTGTGGCGCCCTCCTAAAATGGCGCCCCTCTGATAAAAATGCGCCTCTTTTTGATCCCTATCCAAGTAGAAACAGAGTCAAAAAATACTCTAAACCAAAAAATGATTTACACTTCGTTGAACTTTAGGATTTACGTGACGGACTTTGACCCAGCCTCTTACTGATTAGCATCAACACTGCTATTGTTTCGTAATAGTACTCCTGTTCCCTTATTTCTTTTCTGGGTGGGAATTGCCCACTGTCCAGCAATCCCAAACACGATCTCTTTCGGTAGCACAGTTCTGGCCAAAATTGGTCTGCTTTTGTTAAAAGTTCATTTTTTAATCCTTGTTGGTAGTTTTGAAAGGAAAACAACAGTGAAGATAGGAGGGCAATAAATATGGAAAACTTAGANCTGACGCAAGATTTTAGAAGCCTGCAAAGCAAAAAAACGGTTTCAGGTCAGGGGCGGATCCAGCCAGTAATTTNGGAGGGGCGATTTCAGTAATATTTGGCGGTCAAGTCTCANCATGTGTTCACTACTGCAAGAAAGATGAAGTGTACTTCACAACACTGCTGTGACAAAACAGTGGACGACAAAATGGCCTTGTATCGCGAATGCTGTTTACTGAATTGTACAAAATCATGGTGAAAAAAGTTACTTTTGTAGGTTTTATGGGGGGATATCGCCCCAACTGTGCCCCCTGGATCCGCCCCTGTTTCAGGTCCGCTATCAGTGCAGTCCGTGAGTCCGCTCCGCAGTAGCCTACGTCTGCATCTTAGTTTTGCAACACCAAGGTAAGTGGATGAGTTTCTTGTCGGAACTAATGACCCCGATTAATCCATATTGCAGTGTGTGAAAAGCTATAGCAGCATTCGTACGTTAGCAGGGGCGTAACGAGGTTAGATGGGGCTCAGGGCAAGAAGCAAGTTTGGCACCCCCATGTTCGAACCTGAGGTCTTACTTGTGACTTTGTCAGGACTTTTCGGCGCCGGCAATCATCCGGCCGCAGTGATTCGGCGCCCGGAGAATTGTGCTCCCCTCGTTACACGCCTGTACGTTAGCAAACAACTTGCCGGTTTCTGACAAAAATGCATTGAGCGTGCCTCCTGTTTTTTCGGTCATAGACAATGGCGTAACTAGAGGTTTGAGCCAGGAGGTGTGAAACGTAGCTGAAGGGGCTCACTGGCCACCGTATGGGGGTCCACTAGCGAACACACTAAAAAAAAAAGTTAAGAAATAATAGTGAATCCGAATATCGTGGATGTCAATACCAGCTAAAAAACAAAAACATTTCAAAAAAATCATAAAGACAACCTACTGAAAATAAAAAGAATACGAAATACCAAAATTTCAGCTAAAGGGGGCCCAGTTTTTACATTTAGCTTGCCAGTGGGGGCGGCTCACCCTCTGCCCGCCCGTCAGTTACGCCACTGGTCATAGACCGAATTTTTTTTGAATGACCGAAAAATATTTAGTCCATTATTAGGTCACAGTGTCTTTAAAAGCAGGTTAGTGAATATTGTTACGACGAGTTTTAATACTATTATGGGACAAAAGGCCAAGATGTTTTAGCGAAAAGAAAACAGGAGCGTGCTCCAGTAGCTCAAGGAATTATGACCTAAAAAGTAAAAATGCAATTATGCAACACCTAACTCCGTCAACCGGCACAGCGCAGCGTAGTATTGATTCACTACGTAGCAGAACGACGCGCCTCAACAAACCACGGTACTCACTATTCAGCAGTCAGCTCTAACGCAGAAACTTCAACAAAATACCAACTATCTACAGGTTGGTGGAATGATTAATTGGCTGTATGCGGTCATGAAAATTTTTGCTCAACGGTTCAATATTTGCAGTTCAAAATTTGAGAGGAGTGCGGCGCCTATCGCCCCTCCTGGTTACGCGCCTGGCTACAGTGGCTGATGGCCGCATGTTTTTGTTTTGATCCTTTTGTTGCAAGTGCAAACCCGTAAGACATTTCACGCCGGCCACGAGAAGACAAATTTGGCATGGTTAGCGAAATCTGCAACCAACAGCACAGTGCGTAGCTTATTGACAAGATCAGGGTCTCCAAAGTACGGCTCGCGAAGAAATTTTGTCATTGATGAATAAATATATTTAGGAAAATTTGTTGACTTGGTAGAATATAACATACCTCAAAACAATCGCATTACGTATGACGTCCGGCCCTCGACATGTTCTGTACTACCTTATTTGACCCTCGGACAAAAAGTTTGGAGACCTCTGGGTTATAGATCATTCTGCGTAAATCACATAACTTTCGATCGAAGAGCAGTAAAACAATGCAAATTTTAACTTTTTCAATGGTATTTGTGGGTTGGCTGAGATTCATGGTTTAAAATGGGTTATTGGGTGTTTCTGACTTGTTTTTGCTGGCCTCGATAGAAGCAGATCCATCGTCAGATCAACAGCATTGGGGGTGGCTTGAAGCTTGTGTGGGAGTTTCGTAGTAGTATACACAAAATTGGAAATTGACTTTATCAGGGCGATTAGAGCTTGTGTTTGGAAGTATTCACTATGGATTTGATGGTGTCATCCAGACTGCCCCTACTTTTTTGAACAGTATCACATCTTTTCTTTATAATCTGGACTAGTGAGATTGATGTTGTTTCTTCACAATAGCAGTCAAATGACCAAATATGTGAAACAGTAGTAAACACTCGATTGAGTTCTACTTATATTAGTGGCGTTAAATGTATTTTAGAGCAGCATGCTTTCAGGCCCAGTGTGAACCTATCATGCGATTATGCGATCGTTTTTCACGATAGCCAGCAGAGATACCTAAAATGGGGATAATGTCATAGCAAATGTCTTTCATATATCTTTTGTTTTTGAATTGCAGCTTCAGCAGTAAATATACTTTCCACGTGCATGTAACTGCACAAGATTCGTCTCGAAACATGATCGTCATTTTGCTATTTATTTGGCTCCTAGCATGGAAATTTAGTTGTAACTTCCTAGTTTAAGAAAAACCATACTACTTCTAAGCAGTTCGGAATACGTTTCAGACATTGTTTTTTTCCGATGTGCGGATATCCAAAACAGCGTCAAACACAAGCGCGCAGCATGCTTAGAGCAATGATCCTCAACCCACGGGCCACGAAATAACAAAATGTATACTGGTGGTGACCCCACTCGCTTTCTGGGCATGTGATTGGTCGATTCTTCCCATAGAAACGTTGTTGCGAGAGTGCTCCCAGGACGCGGTAAAACTGATATAGATAGATATTTATTACATGAAATTGTAATGATATTATTATTAGCAGCTATTCTGGTAGCATAATCATTCCTGTTGGTAATGTGAATGGTAGCAGGATATGTAGCCTGGAAAACAGCTGTGAACTATTTTCTACACAAACTTACCTAGTTCGTATGCTGTTCATGTATTTGATTAATTTAAAGTAGCCTATTTTACATGTGTTATATAAATGGGAATGGCTATAACTTACCTCCGACTTTGCTTGGTCCCATCTTGGTGTGGAGCCAGCAGTGTTATCTGAGATTGCATTTGGCAAGGTATTTCGAGTCCTAAGGCTTCTGTCC
>JGI24158J21664_10009661_pt1 | contig 12883 bp, 7 predicted proteins | sample Ectturendosymbi3_FD_21664 | JGI IMG/M metagenome (IMG submission 21664) | reverse complement strand
GAAAATGTTTGTGAAATTAACTTGCCGTTTGAAATTAAATGTTATGAAATGCATTTTTGTGGTAGAACTGTTGTGGTAGTTTATTGCATTTTTCTAGAACATAATTATTTTGTAATCGTAATGGTTATAATATCATATGTATTGAAAAAAGAGTAGGAAGGGGTCACAGGGTGTGCAAAAATACCAAAGGGCGTCACGAACCGAAAAAGGTCGAGAAACACTGCATCACAATAGAAGGCATGGCCCTCCGCTAAGCACGGTCTTCTCAAAGTGGCCCCAGAGCCAAATTAATTGCCCACCCCTGCACTATAGTAGTTGTAATAGCCAGCAATACAAATAACAATATGAATAACGTAACGATCACAACTTGGTTTGCAATACGTTTTTATTATTTAAGTAGTATGTATTATATTGTGCGTAAAGGCTATATTGTCCAAACGTTGTTATTTTGTTTTACAGAGCCGACTTTCCGTGACCCACCTCGTGGTTCATGACTACTGTAGGGCAACCAATTTTTTGACCTAAAAACTTGAAATTTCGACTTCGTAATTTACAAATTTTGACTTTATTTTGATCTATAAATTTTGTGCGTTTTCAACTGAAATGTGGAATACAAAGGATCTGGTATATAGTATTTGAAAACAAACTGATAGGTTTGTTCTCTTGAAATGAAACAAAAAGTAGTTTGTCTGAAATATCTGGGATAGCATGTTTAAAAATGTCTGGTTACTTCCGGTTTCATGAAACGAACCTCACTGATGCTTTGCATTGCGGTGATGTGTTTCTACCGTAAACCTTTTGTCAATTCTCAGTAAGCAGTCACAGAAGTTGCAAAACAATTAACCCTAAAGTGTTGAGGTAAACTTAGAAGCATACACATGCAGCATACTTCGAACTTTTCAAGAATTGGTTGTTGAACCTTAGGCATGACATGTTGGTAAGTGCATTCATAACTACAGTAGAGTAAAACCTGAGAATATCGCAAAGTTGAAACGCTATTATCATGGGCGTCCGCAGAAAGTTTTCCAGGAGGGGGCGAAGTCGACATTTTTCTTATTTTTTTCAGTTTGTTGGCGATGCAACGCAAATGGACGTACACAAAAAATAAAATGTCCAGCGTTAAGGCAACAGTAGCATAAAGTGTTTTCCTTGTAATAAAACTTTACAGTGAGCAAATGCTTCAGTGAGCATGGATTTTTTAAGACTGAGTTCGCAGAGTTCGAAATGAATAATAAAGTTTGTGAATTTTTAGAATAAGTGTAAAATCTTATGAAAATACGAAAAATGTGCACATTTAATTCAAATAGCTTCTTGTTTTCGTACTTTTCCAATGATTTGGAATGTTGCAAGTGCCCGAGATGAGATTTCACTACGGAAATGGTCTGGTGGTACCGCGCATTTTCGCACCTTTAGAGGGAGCATTGGTTGCAAAAAATGCGTTTTGTTGGCAGCAATGCTTTTTTTCACTCATGATTCTTTACACATAGTATAAACCAGGGGTGGGCAAACTTGTTCAACAGAAGAGTCATTTGCAGAAAACCAACAAACCAGCGAGCCGCAAAAACAGTTTGTAGTGTCAATACAAATATGGTAAATAATGCAAGTTTTACATTAATTGATGTACAGTAATTGCCAGTATTAAGTTTTTGTTTGATTTTCTAGTCCCTGAATATCTGCACAGTACGTTGTTAAATTACCCAACTAATCAGAATTAAACTGCCGATTTCACGTTTTCCAGAAATTTTCCTTCTTAGTCCCAATTTCCAGCATACTGGATGGAGCATTTGACAAAAGAAGTACTGTAAGACCACGTTTCTTACTTTGCCATGCCTACTCTACTTAATATTAAATCTTCCATTACTGTGCTAAGCAACATTATTTACATCAGAAGTCACAACAAACCTATCAATATTTCAGAACTGCAACTAAACTTGCAAATACTGTATATATCAAAATGTGCTGCTGTAACTTTAATAAATATCAATAACGAGAAAAAAACTCTGCTGCAAGAAAATTTTGACCTAACGATAAATTTTGACCTAATGCTAAATTTTGACTTTTTTTGACCTAATAACTTTGGAGTGGTTCATGATATCAGTGTGAAATTTGGTTTGTGGACGTTTCACAAACTTTTGAAAATGCAGAAAATTTTTGACTTTATCGACTTTTGGTTGCCCTAGTCATGGCTCATAGGTTAAAAAATCTTCGTATTGCTAAATCGCAAAAACAACTCTAGGTCTTGCATCCGGCAGAGATCAGTGGCAGGTGGTAGGTCGACAATCTGCCGAACTCGAAAGCGTGCATTTCGCAAGGATTTTTTATCTGAAATTGGTTCAGCATGCCTCCACACGGGTCTATACGTGAAGTATAGTCCACGCTTGTGTCAGTTGTTACTGCTGACGTGATGTCGTGACGTAACACTTGGCAAAATTTGTAGCTCGCTACACAGCACCCTCTGCAGTTAAAAAAAACAAAAAGGATAAAAATATTGCAACTATGTACTTCATTTATGCTCGCGGTCCAAGTGCCCCCCCTGGCTACGCCCCTGTACAGTAGCGTTAAATATGATTTGAACAACTTGTTACATCGCCCATCGCAGCCTGCCGAAAGTAAGTCAATCGCCCTAACCAAGGTTCGTTTTCCTACAGTAAATTTTTTCTATTTTGCTTTTTGTGTGAAACGTTTATGCAGCTTTTTTGAAAAACAATATTCTCGAAATGATGTATGCTCGTTGTTACCACATGAACTCTTCTGTTGATTCCAAGGTTCCACCCGTTGTCAGGAGTTTATCAGTATAAGGTCTGCTTTTGCATATTTTTGAAATTATGGACGCTGTACGTTTCTTCTGAAGAAACTTATACTAGTGGTAAGTATCGGAAATACGTAATTTAAATTGTTTAAAGGAGCATATAGCGAAGAATTGAAAATAAAAAGCCAAATATCACGTTCAAAAGAGCTCGTCTTAGAAATCACGCGCAAGTTTCATCACCTTGTTTTTTGGTCCGGGATGTCCATTGTATGAACAAGTTCACGATGATTGAAGAGAACAACAGCAATGCTTTTCTCAACCCATGAGCGGTTAGTGGTAACTCGACAGCTTCCGCAGTCAGAACTGGTGTTGAACTCGAGATGCTTCATGACATTTTCCATCATATAGGGTGCTCCTTTCCACACCAGAATAACGGGCCTAGTAAGAGCTTCAAAGGTTGTTGGTGCAGGTTTCTGCGTTACTGTTTGCGATCCCGCAGAACTGACCTCGGTTGTGCTTGAAGACAAACGATTGACGTGATCGCAGTCAAGAACCTTCAAAATAGCATTATCATTGTTTAATTAAAGTTTGATTTCTGGTTGGTTAACACGTTGTAGGAAGATTATAATGAAATTTTCAAATATATTTTCAATTTTATTTCAAACCATTGCATTTCAAATGTTTGATAAAGTGGGATTATTTGAATATTTCACTGTAACAATATAACGACTATATTCCTCAAACCTCCCGCGGATAGCAGTAGGATGACTTTTGCAGACACCAAGAAGTATATCGGAGCATTTTTTTCAGATTTAATAAATTTGTTCAGAATCTTTGCGTTTCAATGTTCGAAAAATTATTTCTTCGACCCAATTTTTCTGGTTTGCTATTAAAAATTTCGAGTTAATGTCAGCAATGCTGGACAGTTTTCGACAATAACGCTCACAAAAATGTAAAGCAACGACAAACCGCCTTAGCAAAAAAACAGGTTGCTTGTTGACAAACATCAAACTAATGTTTTCACCTGAACTGAGCTAAGTTGAAGTCTTTCGTAAAATTTCCTATTCGCGAAGCCGCTCTTCAGCGACAGTTTGAATTCATCAACTAGAACACACAGCGTAATCAGCATTACACTTCCCACAGCAAGTGCGATGAATCGTCGAGTATGCAAGTGTATCCTACGCTCATCTCTTCTTAGCATCTCTTTCGTCGCGAATAACTTCTTTGTGTCATGTTCACGTTCATAGTTTTTCGCACTACCATACAATCTGAAAAGGCTATTGTCCTTGAAGATGCATAACAGCAAAAATAAGACGTGACCATTTCTGCGTTCTTCGCCTTTAAGCATTTCAAACTTGAACTCGGCGCTTTCAACACGAGTGAGCAAGGATAATTTAAAATAACAAATTGTATAGGGAAAGTTTTGACAAACATGGATAAGTTTAGAAAGAGGTATGTCTTTTCTCTCTTTGTACTTTTTCTCAACCAGCCTTTTATGTGATCCTTTTATCACATGGAAACTTAAAAGCGTTTCTATGTAATACTTCTGTATTTGCAAGTTCAAAAGCAAGCGTAGTAGGCACTTTCTTTGTAGACATGACGTGTTTTAATGAGTCAATTTGCTTGATAGGTCGATGATGCTATTGGCGAATCTTTTTCGCTTGTAATGTGTGCAGTGGACAAATGCATACCGTTTTGGAAAGTGTGTCGTGGGCACAGGCTTACTATCTGTATCCTACTATATGCATCGAGGTTTCAACGAACCGGAAGGTTTATTGAACATTGCCATTTTGCAGTATGAGCGCAAGTAAGATGTTTACGCTGACGTTCATTTACACTGAATTGTTAGCTGCGTAATGGCTTATCGCTCTGTCCAGCTATAAAAGTTCAGAAATAAAAAGGTAACTTCATTTTTTGCAAAGTCTAAGGGAAATTCTGCGTGTTACTACAACGAAATAAAGCAGGATAAATGTTGACAGCTCAGTTGAAATTTTTTCAACCGCTCCGCATCCAAAACAAGCTTTGAAAATTAGTTTTTCATCTTCACATTTTATTTTCTTTTCGGAAATGAAAATGATTTCTAAAACAAACGCATCACTTGCCTCCTAAAGATTTTCAGGAATTTAATTTATGCAAAAAAATGGTGGTAGTTTTCTTCAGATGCTTCGGAGTTGTCGTCTTATTTTTTTGACTCCGCACTCGCTCCAATTCTATACATCCGCCCCGCTTCCTCTCCGCCTCAGCCAATTTTAACAACTTCCAGATCCGACTACGTTAAGACTCGACACGGTTTTGATAAGTGCAAAACATTTACCCATGCTGACTGAAAAATGAAACTCCATCTCCGCTCAGCCTCTGCACGAAAAGAAGTTTTGAAGAATCTGGCTTCACATAAAATCTGCCGACTGCTCTCCGCTGGTTTCGCTTTGCGGCCAGCTCAAAAGTGCTTGCACGAAATATTGACTTGGCATCTTGGCAAACAAAGACAGTCTAGAATTCTAAGGGCAGTGCAGAAGTGATGGGACAAATGTTGGTTTCGTCCTAATATCATTGTTCGTGGACTTTCACAAATAACGTCACGTTCCGAGGGGTGCAGGTGTCGGTGTCTTGATGACGCTTTGTGGCAAAGGGGAGCGAAGGGGTAAATGAGTTTGTACCGACACAAATTGTCTGGTGTTTTTTTCCGGAACATCTGTGCTCTGATTTAAGCCGGTAAATGAAAAATCTGGTTTCACTGTATTGTCAAGTTTCAAAACTTTGTTTTTAGTGAAGTTCAGAGCTTTCACTTTGGATCAAAGTCACCATTTACTCGGCAGACTCTCCTGTAAAAGCGCTTGTGAAACTCTCGATGCTGTGAGTACACAATGTGCAGTATGGTTTTGCAGCCAATACTGCATTTGAAAAAAAAGTCATCGTGGCCGCCATAACGATTACGTTACGCTTCTTATATTACACGCTTCTGATGTACACCAACAACAACATACGTTCAATCGAAGCCGAGTAGCGACTTTGCTCTAAGACAGGGGTCTCCAAATTACGGCCCGCGGGCCAGATCCTATCTGCGAAGCCATTCCATCCGTTCGCAAAGACATTTTGTTAATAATGAAAAAATATCCTATTTACGAAGCATTTGTTGATTTGCTAGAATATATTGCAACGTATCACGCAACAATCACATTACTTAAGTGCAGTAACTTCTGTGGCCCTCTGGCCGGGGACGTAACGAAGGGGCCGGGGGCGTAGTTCTCCGGGCGTCGAGTCACCATGGAGGAGCCAAATCACTGCGGGGAGCGCGGAAAAGTCCAAACAATGTCACAAGGGCTTTCTTCAATGCAGTACATTTGTTTCCGAAAGACCTCAGTTTCGAACATGGCGTCGCCAAACTTGCTTCTTGTCCCGGGCGCCATCTAACCTCGTTACGCCCCTGCCACTGGCAAAACAGTTCAAAGGCCTCTGCTCTAAGACGCCGACGCCCGAAGTAGGCTTCGGATCAAACTTGCGTGCATGTATGACGTGGATCCTGTTGTCGGCCAATTCTTGACCGACTAATTGGCGTTTGCAGCTGATGAGCGTAAACGCTAGAACACGGGAGCACAACCTTCGATCAAATTTTATGCGGCCGTGCATATGTAATTTCAAATATGAATTATGAGTGGGTCGTGCATTAATAAAAACTCTTTGTGTACTGTACGAGGATATTTAGTAGAAAAACAGCCAAACAAATGTGTGGAAACATGGTAGGTTCAGTGTGTGGAAGCAGAACAAAAGCAATCCAAAATATAAAAACATCTTGAAGTCGCTCGCAACCGTAATTCATAGAAATAAACGTAACGTGGCCGGCAATAGCGGAAAGGTTGTGCACCCTTGCGCAAGCATCAATCAACGCGTTTGAAAAATTTTTGATTTATGTCAGTAAACGCTTTGAAATTCGACTGTAGCAGCGTTTTTGTACACTACTTGCCCTAACCTTGTTAGATTTTGCTGCTGACTCTTCCCTTTGCAGTTGAATGATTTCAAGCTTACTGTAAGATAGTGTGGCAATTAACGTAAGGTGAAACTTGAAACGTTTTTAAGACCATGCACAAACTGATTTCTTTCTTGCCGCCAAGGTTACTGACGATATAGAGACCGAATTACACCTGCTTTCATTGTAACGTTCATTACACAGCCCGAACAGCACTTTATAATAAGGTTCATGATATTCTGACCAAAGGCGTGCTTGCTGAGCGATTTGAGCGTTTCGGCCACGTCGATTCGTTGCCATTATTCCTATTTGGTGTGCCTGATGCGTCGACTCCTGTTTCAGTTGCTGTTTTTGGTGCTGCTAGCTATTGACGAGTTCATGAAATGCTGTGTAATAGATTCTAATTGTACAGTGTATTCGTCTTTGCATTATCTCCAAGCTTGCTGCAGTATTTTTGCGTTGATGCACTTCGTGAAAGCTCGACGTGACACGACAAAAATTGCACCAGTCAGGCTAGCGCCTGCAGCAAGATTATCTTTAAATAAACAAACAAATTAAACTCCAATGAAGTAAAATTATCTTCACAACGTTTCGAGTAATGTCAATGTTCATTGCCCTCTGCCTCATCGGCCTCACATCTCTTCTAACCTTGCTCAGCTCTTTCAGTTCGTTCGGGAAAGCTTATTGTGGGTGTGCTTCCCAACAAAATATCGCTAGGCTGAAGTTTTAGAATCAGAACGTGATAAGAGAATCGTGTGTTTCTAACCAGTGAATTTCACGCAGAGGTATATGTTACACTTTTTTTGACTAGATGTCGTTTTCGTTTGGACGCAGTGGTATAGAGGACGGGGGTGCAAGCGCACCCCCAAAAGTTTTGATTTGTTGAAAATCCGGGCAAAATCATTGAAATTTTGGGCAAAATCCCTGAGAATCCGAACAAAATACTCAAATATCTAGGCAAAATCAGCAAGATATCAGCAACTGCATCAAAAAAAGATAACACAAAGGACCGTGGGGCCCCTAAAAGCGCGGGACCGTAGCAATTGCTACATTTGCCACTGTTGTAATCCGCTACTGATTCACGGCTTGCCCACTTCCCTACACAATTGGTTCCCAGACCGGTTTTGCTGGTTGATGATTCAGAATGGATTAGCTCAGCAGCAGTCTCAACGTGGAGCGTTCCTTTATGGCTTGCCCACTACCGTACGTATTCATACTTGTAGAGCAAGTTCGGCAAACATCGGGCCGTGTCCAGGTGCCCGTCCGTGCGGAACCAAGGCCAAATTGGTCCAAAAGTGACTGGAACGACTGCAACAAGGAACACACTGCTGGTGTCATTGACTATCATAATCACTACAGATCGGAGTATCTTGTTGCCATAAAGCAAACCTAGATCTCTCACTGAATCAGTGCCATGAAATGATGACTTACGAGTTGTAATAAATTTGCACGTGCCAAACATTCATTATTTTACTAAGGGCCAGTCCGCAATATAATGCCAGCCTGAAACTCGTCCGCAGTGCGAAAAAGGTTGCCGACCCCTGTTTTAGAGCACGGCACATCAGTTGTTGTGGATGCTAGTACAATCACGTAGGGTGAAGAAAGCTGCTTGGTTATTTTGAAAACCTCGAAAATCCATAACTGCCTAATTTGATAACAAATGTGTTGCTACGCCTACCAATACTATTGCTGAAGTTTATGGAATGCACCCAATCTCTAACTACAAGTTGGTGAAAAACTCATCCAGAAGATAAAATAATTAGTATATGTGGTTGGATACGTTACTAAGGGGGGCTTCATCCCCTGCAGCTCCCCGGTTGCGCCTTTGATAGAAATAGTATTAGAATCAAGTTAGCGTTTATTTTATTTAGCGAATTGGTGTTCTTTTCATCCTTAAATGTGTCCACAAATAAAACCTGTTGGAAACGCTTCAATACTAGATTACTGATTGTGGAACTTACCCCAAGCCTAACCCTAGCCTAAACACTATCCCAGGTTAATGAATCAGAATTGATTACCTCACAATTACCCATCTCCAAAACTATACTAGGAAAAGGCCCTAACACCCGAATAAAACGACAAAACTTGATGAATAGCCGTTGAAACTTTGGTAACATATCGCAATTTGCAGAAAATCATGGAAATAGCGAAGGTAGTGAGCGGTGGTAAAAGGATCGAGGATTTTTCTAAAGCACCGTAAAAGATACATTAAGTGCTACAAAGGGAAAGAAAAGAAACGTGGCGGAAACTGAAACCGATAAAAACGTGTTTCTGTGGAAAACCTTTTCTGCTTTGCATTTTCTTGGCTGCGATTCTGGTTTGCAATAAAAATGTTTATTTTCGAGAAGGTGGAAATTTAAGACATGCACGCTTGCAAAAAGGAAAATCGCTGTAGCAATGCCGATCTTTCAACTCGCAATAGTTCACGACAACAGCAACATGCTTACACTGCATAATATGCCAGCAAATCCTGCACTAACATGAAAATTTGAACGTTACTTCTTAATTGCAACTGCAATAATCAAAGCGTCGCGCAGTTGTACCATGCAAATTACTGAGTACGATTTTAAAATTGGGTTTAATTGAACAGGCTTTCAAACTTGAGTTTAAACGACATCCAATAGTTGGAAATTACGCTTTTAAGCGCACTTCAAAATATCTGTTCAAGTCTTCAAACATATGAAATTCGTAAGCTCATGGAAACATTGCCGTTGTCACAAAAAGAATGGATAAATTTGCTAGCGAAAACCGTTAGGTGATTGAAAGAGCCGTTTCCAAGACTGCTGCTCACCTTTAATACGCGGTGACCTTTTTAATACGCGTAACGCGTCAAGTAGCTATTGGTCTGACGTGACACGAAACTAGATTACATTTTTCTGTGACACATGACCTCCATAAGGTCCGGTGAAACTATACTTAGACTTCCTTGCAACGGATTTTACTCATTTTCACAAAACATCGTTTGCGACCAGCGAAACACATTTTATATTGATTTTACATAAAATACTTTTAAACAAGAGTCATTTAGTTAGACCATTGCTATCTAATGTTCGGCCAAGGATATGGGAACTGCAAAAGCATCAATAAATTGAAAACACTGACTGTAAGCAAGCGATACTTCAGGTAACTAGAGCTCTGCAGACACCCCAACAGAAAAGCACATCTAGAAACCATATATCGAAATGGGCCTGCGACGCGTAACACATCCGGTAAACATATCGTCTTAAAAGACCACAGACCCATTCGGGTGTGCCAACTCCCCAGGGTTACCTGACAAAAAAACTCACACACCATTGGACTTGCCACGAAGTTATGAAAAATCATGAATGAACAGATTTATACCATTTTCCCAAGTGTTTTATATTAAAAAGGTCCTGGTTGACCCACGATTGCGTAAGTAGGAAATGATAAGCGGATAAGTTGAAATTAAACTGGAAGAATAAGCATAAAATGATAAGCGGATAAGTTGAAATTAAATTGGAAGAATAAGCATCAACAGTCCGCGTGCAAGTTCGTGTAGTTTCACTGGTGTCTATAGTGACACATAGAAGTTGGCGTCACTAAACGGTGTTTATCGTAAACCGAAAAGACAAAAGTTTTTCTAAGCACCTACAGGTAAGCGTAATTTTTTTACAAGTGAACGTAATCAGATGAACTTAAAATTACAACAGGCGAATGTAATGCTTCGATGATATTGATACGGCAATAGCTGATTTTCTTGCCTCTTTCTCTTGCTAGGTTTGATGATGAGTAGCAAAGCATTTGTGAGAAACATTTTTAAAGTAACCTAGGCCACGGAACGAGGTTTCACACCTACGGACTTCACCTCTCTTCCTAAAAGTAATCTTGGATATGACGTTATAATCAGGTCCTCATTAGTGGCACACTACATAACTTTTAGCTGCATCGGCAGTAGAAATCTTGATCTTTGCATGTTACGTTGACGTATAATGCTCTGAAGCAAACTGCTGTTTTCGAAAACTGCTGTCTCTGTGTACGAAATTGATACTTCGTCATCAATCAAAAGTCCTGCTCAGCTTTCTGACTTGCAAACGCTTAACCTCTCGCTGTGCGTTAAAGTTTCGCGGGCATAACTTGCCATCTCACCGGTGCTGTAGTACAGACATCGTTCGACAAAGCCCAAAATAATAAATTCAGCTTCAGGCGATGCTGAGCGCTGGAATTTTCAATTTGCGTCACGCTAGATTTTTGCGGCAGTTCAAGTCGATTTTAACAGAAAATAGTGAAAACACCTCTTGGCGCTTTTAACAAGGCATTCGAAAATTTGTGTGCTTAATTTGTGGTGCACACGGCACTGGTCAATGTCTTTGAAGATGGCGGTTGAAATCGGTACTACGCAACCAATCATGAAGAGAAAGCAAGCCAAAATACTCAGGGCATTGAGTCAGGTGCTTCGCTTGCTGAAAACCGAAACCAGCAATAGTTTTTTGAGACTTCAAGCTTCCAGAGATAGATCTGCTTCAAGTCAACATGGGTCACAATTACAAGCAGTGTTTCCTCTAAGAACATTTTCCACTGAGCAAATTCTTGTTTTAGTGAGTAGGCCTATGCAAATGCTCAAACATGCAGACGCACAAACATGCAGTGAAACGCTTCAAGCCGTAAATGGACTATGCGGACTCGCGGTATGCATGTATAAACTGTACGATATTCAATTGGGAATGCTGCAAGTGCGCGAGAATGAGATTTCACTACGCAACTTGGCTGGTGGTACTGCGCATTTGCGTACCTTAGAGGGAATATTGGCCACATGCCATAAAACCGCTAGAAACAGCTAAACTCTTTAGATGGACAGTTTATCAAAGAGTGCTTGGAAAATGCCGCAAGCCTGATACGTTCCAACAAAAAACGAAGTGTTTGAGAATGTTATCCCCTCTCGATAGATTTTAGGAGGATCAAGGACAATGGCAGGCATTTGGGATTTTCAGGTGGAACACAAATATATCAGTTTTGATTTTTTCCAAGCTTTGCGTGAGTACGATGCTTGTAAAAGCGCTCATATGCTCATCTTCGTACATGATGTAATTGCATACTTGAAATGGGCGGGAGACTGGCTGCCATGCAGCCAATTAAGAGACTGCGAGTGGGAGTGGTATGTTCACGGAGTTGAGGCATGCTCATTAGACAAATTGAGACTCATATTGGAGAAATTTTCAGATATGAGATAGGATATCTGTCTCATTTGTAACAGGCATAACGTCGGTCTTTAGTGGAAAATGCAGTATAAAATTCAAAAAAAAAAAAAAACTGAACAAAACTGGTTTTCTTCCATCGTATTATACATAACGAGGTGCTGCTGTGGAAGTTAGAGATAAATGTGAGCAGTGTTGTTGATGTTGCAACTAAAGTTGTTTATCGTGGTAAGAGTTTGAATGAATTAGAATTGTTACACTTTCAGAAGCAAATGAGAATGATGACATAGTCTTCTACAATGCCAGATTGACCTTCCTGAGTAAAATTTTAAAATAAATATGGGATCAGAGAAGAGATTCAACAGCTGTATGTAAAAGACATGGTGTTTCACAACTATCAGACCTTGTTAGCTGGACTTCAGGTTTTAGCTTTGCTACTGAATGCACTAAAGACTGATTTTAACGTAATTCTGCCTGAATTAATTTGTTCAATGCAAATGCTTGTTGGTGCATGAACTGTACAGGTTGGTAAAAACTTTTATAAGAGCCAAGCAGCTTCTCTTACCCAAAATGATGAAAGACAGTTTTCTGACCCACTTGCAAACTTGGAAGGCATCACACTTTCTGCTGACTCTTCATTAGTTGCTACTTTATGCTAAATATACTGCATGAGGAATTCACAAGACTTTCAAAATTTGAAGGAGTGTTATCGTGCAGGCTAGCGTGTGGTCCTTACGTTTGTGGGGCCGGCATGTTAAGACGGCTCTGAGTGTTTGCTGAAACCCATAGATCCATCAAATTGAATGTAAAAATTTTCAAGAATTGCACTAAATTCCAAGGCTTTATCATGGTAAAAAGTCCATTGAAATAGCTTTCTTCCTAAAACCACTTAAAGTGCGCATTATATAAATATACCACCTCGCAGTTACCTGCTACGTTTAACAATTATTTTAAACTCATTACAGATGTTCATTCATATAACACAAGACAGGTTAAAACTCGACAATTTGCTTTACC
>JGI24158J21664_10009658_pt1 | contig 12883 bp, 6 predicted proteins | sample Ectturendosymbi3_FD_21664 | JGI IMG/M metagenome (IMG submission 21664) | reverse complement strand
AGCCGCCTTTAATTGTAACCTCCGGTTGGGAACCACTGCAGTGCAGGTATGCCCTTACGTTCCTTCATCATCGTGCTTTGGCGGTGCACTCTTACATCATATGGTGTTTTAAATGTATTTATAACAAAAAAATCAATATTGTCTGGCGAAGGAATCCTTTCACAGCTGAGAATCAGACACTAAAATCTAAACAGAATATATATTTCGCCTACCAGCTAGGCATCCACAGCTCTTATTCAGGTAGAATCGTATCTATTTTTAATTTTGCAGAGATAATACCGTCCTTGAACCAAAGACGCAAGCAGGCGATAAACACTGTCTATCGAAAAGAATCCTTTCCCAGCAAAGAATCAGACACTAAATATCTTACATTACAGAGTAGAGCAGGGATGGGCAATTAGCGGCCCGCGGGCCACATGTGTCCCGCCGCAGCGTTTTCTGTGGCCCGCGGAAGCATTCAGAAAAAATCTTAAAATCTAAGATTTCCTCCTACTTAATGCTGAGGCCAACTTGTCAGAGACTTGCTTCTATTTCCATTAGAAGGTACGTCCCACCGCCAAACGCGGCCTTCCAAAAGTGGCCCCCGAGCAAAATTAATTGCCCGCCCCTGGAGTAGAGGATATATTTCACCTACAACGTAGGCATCCTCAGCTCTTATTCAAATAGAAACAATGCTCGCCCCCAAATTTTTGATTGTAAGTATGTATCTTAATGTAACTTTGTAAGTATGTATCTTAATCTCTTGTAAGCGATAAACAAGAAATTAAGATACATACTTACAAACAATCCATTAGAACAACAGATGCTACAAGCCCGTTTTGATATATTTTTTCCTGTACCCAACACGTAGTAGACACAGTATAGGCAAGAGCCATATGTTGCATGTTTTGTAACACTTGTGATAGCCCTATAAAGACTACGCAAAAAACATGGCATGATGCATGAGTGACTACAAGTTGACAATTGAAACCACTGCCGAGCAAAATGGAAACCGCTTGTTTTATGAAGTGCAACAAGCATCCAGACACTCAAAAGATGTTTCGCAAAAGCTTTTAAGATCTGCGCCTTGCATCTGCAGTCTGCAGCATTAAAACGTAAAGCTGCGCTACATCCACAGAAAGCAGAGGTTTCCCCGAGAATGACGCTGTTAATTCTCTTTGGAGGAAGTGTTTTAAAGACATATCTGCCGTGAAGATGACAATATTTGTGGACGAGTGAAACGAAAATCGTTGCTCGCTTTGATTTCTTCACAAGACTTTGCTGGATTTTCAAAGCATCGACAACATAAATTTCGAAGCATTTTCAGAATACGTAGATTTCTTTTTCAGATGGATGCAGTTTGAGATTGCCGAACCACAGCAAAAGCACAACCTCATTCTCGGATGGGCACGTTAATCAGCAACAACGAACAAGAAACGTGCACTGAATATTTTAAGCGTGTTTGCATTTTTGCAGAAAATAAAAAAACACGTCATACGGAAGCGGATCAAGGCATAGACCGCAATAGCGGACAGCTTCTGAAAAATTTTAATGTTATAAATTGTGTTTTATCAGCTTTTCGCCTGCTTTTCCTTTCGGTAATCTGTTGCCGGCGCAGGTATGAAAATGGATGTAGTTGGGCTGCTTCAAACAAACGATCAGACAATATTACTCAGGTCGTCGGTTCTGCACGCTCTGTAGGCAGAACAATATGCTCCAAGCTTGTTGGAAGAAATTGTAAACCGAATATTGAAGTTTTAATTATTTCCGACGTAGCCGCCGCAAACGGAAAAGCCCTGAAACTTGCACAAACCATACACCATGCAATTTACATCCTATAGTTACAGCCTAGTTTTCACAAAGCTATAAATTGATTCCACACTGTTATTGAAGGCTTGACGCTCCTTTATAAAGGCAATTTTCATTCATAACTTTACCGGGCAAAAGTCACTTCATTCTTCAAGGCTGGAAAAAAGACTGTGGTTGTTGATGAATGGCTTTAACTTTTAGAGGGCAAGCGCATATGCAGCAACTACACGCACAGTAAAACCTTTCAATCCGGTGCAAAACCAAGGCTTTGAAGTGGATTGCCAACCCGTACCCACGAAAAAGTCATTCTAGAATGCCTCGAAAATCCACAAAGAACGTTTTATGCAGATGCGTTTCACGCAATCTCTAACCGCACATCAAGCGTCCCGTCATATCCCTATCAACATAAAATATAAGCCTCTGTACCCCCATCCTACATCTTCCCGCAAAAAATAACACCTGTGACCCATTAGAAGCACATATGCGAAACGTGTTGGATGCAGTTCGAAAATTTCGAACTGTCACCAAAGGCGCAGCAAGTGTCAGGGACTCCGGAGAAACGGTAGGCCAGGGGGGGCAGTAAAAAGTTGAGGGCAATAGAAACTAAAAAAAACAAAAAAATCATTATCAATATGCTTGTTTCTGTTCAAGAACAATGTTGATCTCAAAAATAACAGAAATTATAGAACCCCATATTCTGGATTTTTTGGGTGCGCGAATAGCTATATTAAGTTTTGTTTCAAGCCAATCTCAATAAACAATAAAATTACCTATGATACTGTTATGAAAAGGCACCTGCGCCCCTGTTGCCCCCTTTTGAGAGAACAGTGCCCCTTTCATGTCACCGCTCTCCGGGGTCCCAGGTCAGGATGGTGTTTGGACCAAACTCCCTCGTTCAAAGCAAAAGTATTAAATTACAAAAACAACAAGCAGGCTTTCGTAAAACGCTGCCAATGTTTCGGTCATATTCATGTTTGGAAAAGCCGACAACCTTTTTTTTGCTCGTCCCTTTTTTTAATGAAAAATAACAACATTTTGTGGTATTTAGGTGGCACAGATTTTAGGCTTTCAAAACCCAACTTTCCCACACCTTTATCAAAATTCTTGACTATACCACTGCCTGCCACCGATCGCACTTTAAGCGCCTAAGCTTCTAATAGCGTAGAAACTAGGATTGGACAGCTGTTAACTACTTAAATAACGCCTCAAGAGTGCAGAAAAAATTGTTTAAAATTTTGCGCAGCTGCAGTGAAGAACTCTGCCCTTTTCAGCCATTCAATATGCAATTTGTAAGTAATGTAGTTGAAACTACTTCATTCAATTTACCAATCAACATACTGTAGATCTCTAAGATGCCGTTAGACCAGTGGTTTTCAACCTGAGGTCGCGAGTGCGTCCCCAGAGGGGTCGTGAGCTATTTTGGGAAGGTTCGCGAGTAGATATTTTATGTACACAACTGTATTACATTCCCTTTATTAGAGTTTTAGATGGGGGTAGTGGGGTTGTAGTGGGTTGTTATAATGCCTCGCCGTACAAAAAAGGTTGAAAACCAGTGAGTTAGACAGACTGCGTTCCGCTTATGATCCGTTACTCGTACATGAACTTAACTAACGAACTATGCAACAGAGCTTCTTGTGCAGTAAGTCTGAAGTCAGTTACTTCCCTCTTACTCTCTGCACATGTATAACAAAAACTTTAAGTTAGTTGTGACCTCAATAACTCAAAAACTGTTAAGCCTTTTTGTAGCAGTTACGCTACTACGTTCACATTTCTCAAAATATATCTTCCTCATCCCTGTTGTTGACAAACAATGCATTCTGCTCTGCAACACAAAACTGTTCCAAACATTGTGTTACATGACCTTTGTTCAAAAGATTCCTGGACTAACTTGTAATACAGATTCAACAGAGACACTAAATGTGGTTGGATTAACATTAATCTGCCCTTGCTCCGTCAAGCAAAACAAGATTTGCAACCGCGCATAACCCACAATTTTAGCGCAACACACACTGGCTACCAAGCGAGGTTCCACCACCACGCCCACCGCGCACCCTTTGAAAGAAGCCAGCACGGATTTCATGGCTCGCAGCTTCACTTAGAACAGGGGTTCCCAACCTTCATCTGACCATGTACCTCTTCAGCATTCCGATAGATGAACATGCACCCATAAAATTTCTTGTGACGAAATATTTTATCATGATTAATCACAGATATATCTGAAAACAAGCATATAACGGCTTTTGAAAATAATATTCACTGATATATGTATAAATATTTGGAAGTCAAAGATATGTAAATATCTATTTCTCTTCTATTGCTAACCTTAAATGTACCCCTTCGGATAGGCAAATGTACCCCAGGTTGGGAACCTCTGACTTAGAATTACCGTTCCCACCGCAGACATGGGTTAACCCGCTCTACGCTAGTTTCATAATAATATCACGAAATTTTATTATGATCTTGTGTAACCTACCTGAAGACAAAGTAGTCTGAACAACTGACTTGACGCTAAAATTACGGCTACCAGTTCATGTCAGCATGCTGTAGTCAAAACAGATTCACAAATGGTTACTTTAATTAAATGTTTGCGTTCTACCGAAAGCACCCAAAGGTGTGAAGACAACGTAGCGTCTGCCTCATATTGAGGCTACGTTGTCTTCACACCTCCGGGTGCAGTTCATGTCAGTTGAAGCAACGAATGGTAATAACACTGCGTTCAGTACGCTTATCCGTGGTAGCCTTCTTTCAAGAATGAACTACAAGCATGTTTTGTGCTTTCTCGCCAACGGGTATTACTATTAGCAAATCCTAAGAAGCGAAACAGCACTTTGCTACTAGTATAACTTTCTTCTGGCGAAGTAAAAGCACCACCCACCGAATGCAATGATCAGTAACTTGCAGGCGGAATTCCAGTATCGTATCAAACATCAGAGCAAGCCGTTACGGCTCATCAGATCGGAGCACGTAATGCCTGCTAAATGTGGAGGATTTGAATAGTTTATTGTCATGTGGAGCAAGAATAAACTAAATTTTACATCACTGTCGATAGTTGCTCGGCTGTGTGCTATCTGGTTTTATTTGAGTTGATCGATTCTCATACAACTGCCGACAATTCAACTTATTACTTCGCACTCAGGTTCATTCAACTGCATTCATCTAACACTAGCCAAGCTCAGCACTACGCTGAAAAACCTGTTCAAGTGCAACTGCTTTAATGGCAAATTGATTTTGAAACACTTAAAATAAGAGTCTACAACACAACGCAAGAGTCAACAATGGTTAAATACGAAATAACTCGTAGTAAAGCTGGCTGCTAACGGAACGCAGTGGTGAAATATTTCCTCCTGTACGTGCAGATCAGCTCAAGAATTCAATGCTGGTGTTAATGAGCAAGTGGCTGATACAGGGGAGAGAGCCAAAGAGATTTCATTTTTTTTCTCGCAACGTGCAGCTTCAATATTAAATACGCTACGCTATAAAGCAGCGAGCTCACGACTAGCGACACGACACGAACTCAAAACCAGCAGTCTCAGCAGCGGGTCATGCAATGAAGACCTGAACCTTATCCTAAACTTAGCAACGAAACGTGAATAATGCTGCTCCTACAGCTAGCAGAGGGAACCCTTATGAGTGGACAGTGAAATATTAGCCGGCATTCTCATCCACGAAACGAAGTGCTGCTCAGTCAATAATCTGGGCTCAGGTAGCACTTCCCACAAAGGTTATTTACCTGCTGTTCTGCGTGCGGCGGGCAAACAATTGGCGCATGGCAAAAATCCGAAGCAGTCAAGCGAGACTTTTTTGTTTGACCGGTGATGATGTGAGATGTCTCAAAGTGCTCGTCGCCCAACAGCGGTCAACATATCATAGTCATGAGGTGAACTTACTGTACATTGACGCTTGCTCTAGGCAGGGAGTTAGGTTTGGTAGTGAAGTCACGTGATTTGTGGCGCAATTTCAGACATCCGTGACTCAGCAATTCCACAATGTTTTTGTCGACCGAAAAGGTCATTTCGTGCTAATCTATTTCGTTCTATGAATCACTCCGCGCATGACAAAATCAAGCACTGCACGCATCTGTTGATTACCATTGGGTTATCAAAGTTTGTCATAACTGAGAGCAAATGTCCACTAGGATTTTTGGTGCAAAAGTTTTAATCAACTCTAAGTGTGGTCATGTCTGGGGTTACACTAATGCTTCTATTCTTCTGGGAACAAATGACCTTGGTTGAAAACCAAAAGCTGTTTCAGTCGACGTTGCAAAGAAGGGCAGTCATATTAGAATCATGCAAAGGCCAACTCACTGCAGACTCACCACAGACCTAACACAATTCCGACTGTAATCAAATTCGAAGGAATTGTGCTCTAAATCAGCCTGCAAAAAGCATGACGTCATGGCCGTATCGAAATAAAGTTGTCATAAAGTTCACATTTTCCCTTTGGTTGTGATGCGTCTGCGAAAAGGTTTCCTTGTGATGCGTCTGCGAAATTTTGTGCTGCAATGGGGTATCTGTTAGCACCATCTCCAGTACCGTAGCTAACAATCTCAAGTACCGTAGCTAACCAGGCGTGCAACTAGGTTCAGGTTGTTCCAGGGGCCTAACAGCAAGTAGAAAAGAAGCATTAACAAATGCCACACAAACCGTTGTAGAAAAAGGGACACGCGCTGGAGAAACCAGCACAGGACATCTAATTTTCCGCGCTGTTGTAGGATTTTCGGAAAAAGCCAAAATATTGTTATCTAGTATACGTTCGATTGCCGAATTGCATCACACTTTCAAAAATCCAACCACAAATTCCCTACCCTGAAAATGGAATTTTGACAATATCACACTTAACCTCAACTGGTGACAGCCATGACGGAAGCTTAGGAAACGCTTCTTGAGAAGTGTTTCATAGTTCAGTTTCTGAGATTTTCAGCTCAACACCATAGCTTCTTGCGTGAACCACGAGTTTCGCTAAACTTTTTTATCCTTTGTAAATTTTCCTCCAGGACGAAAAAACGCTTGAGAATCAAATCGCAGCCTATCAACCCTTGTTCACCCGGTGTAGCACTGAATGTTTTATTACTGCGGTGCTGAATTAATTTCCCTCTTTGGATAGATGTCGGACTTAATTCGTTTCTAAAAGACTTTTACTCGATTTTCGGAAAAAGCTTTCTTCTTCTGATTATTTCATTTTCCATTACAAATGTTTCCTTCATCCAAGATAACTTTGCAAAGTAGATTAAACTAAACACATTAAGTCCCTTTTGAAGTTCACTGTGCATACTCGAAACATCACCTTCAGTTCAACATTTACCTTAAGCTGCTTTGAAAAAGGGGTCAAATGAGACCCTGAAGCAATTTATCTTTAAGAGCTTCTGGAATATGGGCTCAAATGACCTGCTTTCGAACATACTAAAGGTTTTGCAATAAGTTACTAAAGATTAACAACCAACATCTATAGACTAGAAAGAAAAACTGTTAGATCTTTGTTAGGAAATAGGTCTTTTAACCATCAACCAATTAATGCATTCCCCAACCTTTTCTGATGGTCATAGCATTTGGTTCAAAAAAAGTTAAACACGGTTTATATGTTGATATTTTTACAGGTTAATGTGATGTTTTGATGTGCTTTATTTACATGTAGTATGTTCACTTTTCATTTAATTTTCCAACAATAGGCTGAAAAGCCTCATACTGCAACTACACTCACCCAGACGTGGACCAACTGCTTTGTTTTCTACATGTTTTCTTGGCTGGGGCTATTATATCCGCTAGCTTCATAGATAGTTTCAGCTGTGCTTTAGTACATTTTACAACGATAGCCCGAGCAACAAAATGTTGAAGATTTACAAAAACCTGAAAACAGTCCTCGATTTATTTCCTACCACAGCCATAGGAAACAACATTAAAAAGACGGAGCATTATTATTGCGCCTTCGACTAGACATCCAACATCAGCCTAAACAACAAGCAATAACAACTTGGCCAAATAAATGACAGAACAACACCACAACCTACGGCCGGGTGACCACGGGCGTCAGAAGGGGGGCAGGGGGCGATTTTGAAAATTTTAGCAAAAAAAATTGTTTTCTTAGTTTCGAACGGGGAAAAAATAAATGTTGCCACTTTGGGCCCCCGCTTGAAAACTTTTGGAAAAATGCCCTGGCGGCCCCCCTTGGAAAAAATCCTAATGACGCCCATGCAGATGACGTTAGTGAAAGGAAAGACATGGAGACACATCGAGCTCCATGCGGTTGCGTTACTCACGACTGCGTTGAACATATCAATAAGATGAAACGAAAGTTATAGTCCCCCGTAGAACCGTTTCCACAATGCAGTGTCAACAGTCCAATGTGTTTCGTTTTCGCTGTAAAGGAACCTTCGCGGAACAAAGTAAGATTGTTTTCAGCCTTTAGCAGGGATGGCCAAAGAGTCGATCGCGATTGACCAGTCGATCGCCGAGTCTCAGCTGGTCGATCGCGCCAGATTTTGCATTGAATTGACAAAATACCTGAAAAGAACATTTTTCAATCAATACTCGTTTTTACTGTATTTTATGACATGTTCTACTTGCGACTTTAGTACCGACCGGTCGATCGCCAGTTGTGAAGAAATTTTTTAATCGATCCCTGCCGAAGACAAGTTGGGCATCCCTGACCTATAGGATTTTTAGTGGGTGGTGAGCTTCTCATTGTTTTTCAGCAGCCCTCCAGCTGGCAGTTACCAGCAACCGAAGCACTTCAATGAATCCATTCATTTCCGTCAGCTCAAAGGTTTTAAAACGGAAATATTGGAACGTTTTGGCTTCCTGCTGTTCAGGCATGCAGTGCTATGATTACATTTCATGTCACGCCAAAAGCATGGATTGTACAAATAGCAGCATTTCAATGCATGGCTGAATATCGGGAAGTCAAATCGTCCCAGTATTTCCCTTTCCCGATTTTTTTAAAGGGCAGCTTGAACAACACAACAAAGCTTTTTATTTACATTACTGGGCTTTAAAATAACTACGAATAGAATATTTTCCTTCAGCATAATCGGGCTTGAAAGGTTTGTTGTTCAGATTATATATTGTTGCCATACCTAACGATGCAAAACAAACAGTGCCTGATGAGTGTGGAGAAGCCTGTTGCGTTTAAAATGCTCGACGATCCTCAGCAGCGCTTCTTACATATACGCTTGCTAGAACGAGCAACCACGAGTTATTTTTACAACTTAATTACAGCAACCACTCTTCATATGTGAAACAAGCAAGGCATCAATCTGCACATTTCTAATAGGGAATCGATTTCACGTAAAACTGCGCATCGTCAGTCATTGAGTTTGCAAGCAATGCAAACAGATCAAAGCATTAATGTTGTACAAACAATTGTTTGTGCAAAAAATCACAAACCATTGTTTGAACAAACATTTTTTCAAAAGGCAAGTTTATAATATTTCTTGGCATAACATCCCAGGGACATTCATCGGCGCTTAAAAATAATGTCTGCATTTCTGAAAAAAAAACAGCCTAAAATCTAAATCTGTTGCAATAAAAGTGTTTAACTTTTTCCCCCCAAATCTGACCCATTTTATAGTTACTATACTCGGACGTCCTCATGGCGTCTTTGTCTCTGTTGTCACATTTGTGACAACATTAGAGGTTTTGTAAAGCCTCTGATTTCACATAATTTTTATATTTTTTTCAACAGAGTCGAAAAGCAATTAGCCTACATTTCTGAAATGAAAATGCATATTTAAAATCCAAAGAGAAACAAAAACGTGTTTTGACCATAATTAATGTTTACAGCTGTTGAATCTCCGGAGGTTTTTTCTGTTAATCAAACAAAAACGTCAAAGGCACTTCATATTTTTGTTCAACTGAAATTCATATCAACACTCGTGAGGTAAATGCAAGAAATTTTCAGTCTTACAAAATCTGAAAGCAAATTTTGACAAATTACTTTAGTAAAAGGCAGCTTCATGGAAAATCAGGGCTCTTACTGGTGCATTAAGTTCCTTGCAAGGTCGGTTTAACATCGAGGGGACTAAATTTATTTGTTTGCCAATTTTCTTTGGCGCAGAGTGCTCTTCCGATACAGTAATTCGCTTTTTCCGACACAGTAATTTGCCTTTCGAAAACGTAAACAAAATTTAAGCAATGCAACTGCAGTAAATTCAATTGGCGAAAGAAATGATCGGGAAAAAACAGACTAATTAGTTAATTCTGCATCGGAAAATCGATGTGAGTTTGACAGACGAAAAAACACGGTTGAAACGCCCATTGTGATCGCACAACGGGCTTTGGTACGTGCACAGACCACATAAAATTTGTTATCGTTGCGCAGTTGCCAGTGTTGCCAGTTTGACTTTCTTGAGACTAAATTTACTATTTTCAGATTTTTCCTAACTCCTTGGAATTTTTTATTTCTGAAAAACGGTCAAAGGAAATGTGGCTTTTTTGATCTTGTTTGACCAATTCAATTTTGATGTCGTTTGGGAAATTTAAAGATAATTTGGGCAGATTTTTGGTCACTGGCAGATATCTCGACACTGTTTCTGGACACAGAATAAAAAATGCTTATTGGTAACTCTGAACTAGAATTTTATAATTTTTAGTTTTGCTGTTTCATGCTTGTATCTTTGATCAGGTTACCCCGTAACAAGACCGAAATTTCGAGAGATTTACTAATTAAGTGAGCTTTATTCTTTATATGTATATATGGTCTTTCAGAAGTGTTAAACGCAACTTCATGGATGTTTAAGGGTGCTGTCAGGGCCGCAAACAGCAAAAAAATTCGGGGGGGGGCAAAGTCACTTTCAACAACGATTATGACGTCATCGATGTGCAGTCAACCATGATGCGACTTTTTTGCTACGATCAGCTTACCAACATTGATGGAGAAAGCTTTTTCATAGGCCATGGGCGTCCGGAGGGGGGGAAAAATGGGCATTTTCTCCCGCTGCTAATCGGCTTACCAACCAAATATGTCACAAAACATGAAGTCAACAGTTTAATTCCGATATTAATTGAATTAATTCTTGCAATAACATTTTATTCACCGGTATGAGACTCACACTGCACAAGAGCCAGCTTCACTGTTTTGGTATCACGCCGTGATGAGCTGCTTACGGTTCACTCATGTCCGCTCATTTGCCTGCAGAGGCAGGTTGCGAAACTTGGGAAAGAATTGTTCTACTATTGGACGTTATTGCGTAACAATAACATGGGCAACAACAATTCTTCAAAGGTTCATTTCAAGCCGCGGCAATAGGTGTTTTGCCACCTGTCCCTGTTGAGCGCAGGCACCTTGGCAAGTAAGAAAGCGAGACAGTTACTGCTGTTAGCAGTAAGGCAAATAATTCTATACTGTGTGAAAAGAAGCAAGGACGCCGGAGGAGTAGGATTCCTAACAACACTGGAAGTCGGTCGGAGTCGAATTTTTTGTCCGACTCTGGATGTCCAATTGGATCATTTTTTACATCAAACTCCTAAATTGGGAATTCCTGTTGAAATGGTACAATTTCTTTCGATACTTTTGTTGAATGACAAATTTCTTGCGGTGCACCACGATTTTCATTGATTTTAACAGCCAAATTTCATTCCCTATATGTTAAGGAGCCGGGAGTCGGAAATTTTGGAAAGGTCGGAGTTGTGAGTTGGAAATTTGGAATCGGAAATTGGAGTCGGAAATTTTGGAAAGGTGGAGTTAGTGTCGGAGTCGAATGTTTTACCTCCGACTCCGCAACCCTGGTTATTCTGCAACAACCGTGAGCGAGGCTGTCTCTCTCAGTCCCCACTGACACACGTTAGAGCCAAAACGTCCAACTCCAGTTCTGAACCTGTTTAAGGTGGCCCAGAAATTACGGGTGAGGTTGGAGCCAGGTGAAAGGCGGATGTTTGGGCTCAAGCAAAACTGGGAGGGAGGTGTAATGTCCCTCCCATGTGTTCATCCAGCTCGTTTGATCTCAAATCCAGAGGCTATCAGGGTGGCAGCGTGGCGGTGGAAAGGGCGCCTCGGCTTCACACGCTGTGGTTGGAGGCTCTGCAGGTCTGGGATAGAACCATACAGAGGGTGTTGATTGTTCAATGCGGTTTCAGTGGCGTAGTGAAAGGGGAGCACTCCACCCCTGGCGGCGTTTTTATGGAGGCATCGCTCTGGGCTATGCTGTAAGCCAGGGGCTCCAAACTACGGCCCGCGAAGCCAATTTGTCAATGATGAAAAAATAATATTTTAACGAAAAATTTGTTGATTGGTGAAATGCAACCTATCCCGAAACAATGACATTACATAAGATTCCGGCCCTCAAACTATCATGTAATAGCATATGTGGCCCTCGGACAAAAAGTTTGGAAAGCCCTGCTGTAATCCATAAAACTTCAAAGACTGTATTGAGTTAAAAGTGGTTTTGATGTTGGGGCATTACTTGCAGTCGAAGGACGTTTTTGATTTTGAGTAATTTAAACTATGCCATGTGTATTCAAACGATTGTTATCTTAGCCAAACAATAAACAATCGTGTAACAGGGATGGTGTAGCAAAAGGCTTTTTTTACATGAAGCTTCAACCAGGGTTGTGGAAGCGGAAGCGGTAGCTGGAAGCGGAAGCGGTGGAAGAGGTCCTTTTTCTGTGGAAGCGGAAGCACGAAAATTCTACCGCTTTCGCTTCCACATAGGTTATTAGACTTGAAGAGTAACTTGGCGAAAATTTTGTCTATTTCCCAATGTGGATTAAACGGTGAAGTTGCACTATAAGTCTGAATGAACATGCAATATCCGTAGCGCGAGAGAACGAGATAAAGCATAACTAGCATCCATGACGTTCTTCATAGAAGGCCAAGTCATCGTGCAGATTACCGATTTCGTATGAGCCTGACTTTTCAAACCTGGCTGCTGTGTACTAAATTGGTAACAGTTTGAAAGTACAGCAATCTTCCGGCTATGTTCGCGACTTGAATCTGAGCTGTTTGTGCCAACTTATGTGGGAGGTGCGAACTCAGCAGTTGTGCTTTTAACTGCCTTAGCAAACAGATGCTGATTATTAGGGCTAATAATTGGAGACTGATAGATGCTTTGACTGAAGCTAACTATTCTTTTCAGCAAGGCATACAGTATTCACTTACATTATGC
>JGI24158J21664_10009657_pt1 | contig 12883 bp, 7 predicted proteins | sample Ectturendosymbi3_FD_21664 | JGI IMG/M metagenome (IMG submission 21664) | reverse complement strand
TCTGACACTGAAGTTGGTTGTGTTTCGGCAGTGTTCGATGTTGTACTTTTGTCGTTATCGGTGTTAGGGGACGTAGTACCCCTAACACTAGTAATACAAACTCAACGCTATATGTGGAGTCTGGACAAAAGTGGATGTATAGCCCAGCAAATCGTCCTAGCAGAGCTTTTGCCACTGATGGCAAAATATACGCCACCATTTAACAAATCTGTAAAATCACAATACAACTAACATTTTTGATGTGGTTAGAATAATCACATTAAAACAAAAATTTTCTCAGTCCGATCCAGTCCTGATCCGTTAATTAAAAAAAAATTGCAGTCCGATCCAGTCCTGATCCGGCTAAAATTGGCTTCAGTCCTGATCCAGTCTTGATCCGTGCTCATCTCTGCTACTGGACAATCGATCGCTGTTGAACTGTGCATAAATTGTGACAAATGTTTCCACTGATTACCTTATCGTCCCTGTAACCGTGAGCAACTTCAGCACCCAATACGAGTGTGCAGAACTGTGGATACATGGAATTGGTGGAGTGTTATAAAAGGCGAAAGGTTTTTGCAAAAGCGTTGAAAACTCTGACTGCTAGTCTCCTACAGCTCGTAAAATAAGGCTGGTTCCACAACAAAAAAGGCCAAATGCTTTTTTCAAAAACAATCAACAAATTTCGAAAAATAGTTTCCTAAGCATAAATTTGACCCAAATGCAGAAAAAGTTACACAACTAGTCTCCACAAACGTGAAGGGTTTGATTCCATTAGCAATTTTTTAATAGAAAATCGATTTCAGGTAACACAACGCATGCTCAGTCCTACAATCTTATTCATCTAGAAGGGTTATAGTCCCAGACCATTTAAATTCAAAACAACACTAATTCGAGCAGAATTCAAATTTCCTGCGAAAAAATCATACAACGATTTATTCTCTCGGATGTCAATCCACACAGACTTCATGTTCACAACAATTCTAATTTTTGGTGGTGCAACACGGAACTCAACTCTGTTTATTTTGTTATTTTGGATGAACGCGTCATCCTCACATGATTGTAGTCATCTGAGCGTGACAGTAACAGCGTTGCGTAGAAAACCAAAGACAGAGACACTGTTTTGTACTGCAGCCCGCGATCTACTGCAAATAACAATATTTATTATATTACTCTGTAGTCTATACAGTGGAACACTCAGAACAGCCGTGGGACCCTGTAAAGTGTGGCACTTTAACATCATATCTCATGTAAATTTTATAACTGAAACATTTTTCTCTACTCTACAGTGTAGTACTACTAGCCTAAACTACACTACCAGACCACTTGACTTAGGCCTGCTCAGTCACTGACACTGTACTTGTTTCACTGTGGATACACGGTTAAGTCTAGCCTGATAACCGTCTGTGGAACTAGAAGGCTAGCCCTCCTCCCCTAGCTTAAGTTGATACAGTACAGCATTGCACCGCTGTGTAGGCTAACGTACTCGTCCCAAACTCAGTACAGGGTTAGGGTAAGGGTTAGGGTAAAATATTTTAAAATTACGCAAGCCTCAGCAGACGTACTCCGAAACTGAATGGAATAATCAGTGATAATAGTGTGTAAGTGTAATAAAAAGACGCTCCAAGGAGCCGATACTTACGTGTAATTGATGTGTGTAAGTGTAATTGATTCATGAGTGCTGTGGAAGGTCTACTATTTCTTTCGATAGGTCTAGATGGTTCCCTGTAAAAGGTGGAGCTTGGTTGCGGAGGTTTGATGACGTAACCGGAGTGGAAAAAGTTGCGTTGCAGAAACAAAAAAAGGAAAAAAAGTGAAAGAAAAATATTTTATCAATGCAACTTATATGGGTTTCCTCCAAACATGGAATGCATGGAAGTTTGCGTTATTTAAAAATTGTATAAATTCACAACTGTTGAAACCTATTTTTTGTCCCCGAACCGTTGTGAAACTCAGATGACCAAAAATTATCAAACTTCAAAATAGACTTTTTTACCGTGGGGTAATATCACCTTTTGCAGTGAAATTATTTTTGCTACCGTTAAGTTATCATTGCTCAACGGAAAATATTGGTTTTAGCGACTCTGGTTATGTCATTAAACCTCCACAACCAAGCTCCGCTATTTTAAAGAGCTCCGCCTTGCTTTTACAGGGAACCGGTCTAGACTAGTGATCCACAACAAGGTCTCAACGATTGGTGTTTATATCATCTATAACAAAGGCAAGGTTAAGGTATGCAGAAGGTGAGGTTGACTATACCTCACTTCTGCTAGTTATGATAATCTGATTTCAATGACATCAATCAGTCATCAGACGCTGTGGGATAACCAAAAATGGCTTAGAATGGTTTTGTACATCTTATCTGGGAAGAACATACATATTGGTGTTAAGCTCATCTTATCTGGGAAGAACATACATATTGGTGTTAAGCTCTAGATTGTTTTAGATAAAAATGATTTTATTGTGTAAAATAAATACTGTATTTTTGGGACCATACTGTGAGGCCACCGGGTTATAAGGCGCAATGTCAAATATTATAAATGCTAGCTGCTTTTTTTCATACATGAAGGCGCACTGGTTTAAAAAGCACATGAAGCAAAATTTAGATAAGTCAAACTGTATTCAACTCTTTTGCAATAACTCCCAAGTTTCGGAGTCGCCAATGGGAGTTTAATCCGTGATGACTGTACATACGAGGAGGTTAATCTGTCAAACATGGATAATCCCGTAGACATGAATAGCCTAGAATCAAGTAGAAGTGGTGCGTACGTTTTATTAGGTGTGTGCCTAATTTAACTATGTTGTCACGAGCCCCACAGAGTAATACGATCTGTGGTATCTACTCTTAGAACCACATACGCTGCTCATTGCATTTGTTGTTGGTTTATTACGCAACACAATGGTCTGTTTACAAAAAAAACGTAACTAGCAATTAAATAAATAGCACCCTTTACCAAATACAACTATCTAGGTGAGAAAGCACAATCAGATCCAAACATTAAGTGCACCATATTATAAAGCGCACTGTTGATTTTTAAGAAAATTAAAGGATTGGAAATGCATCTTATGGTCTGAAAAATATGGTAGCTCTTTTGACTTACAACAGTGCTTAGTAGCCATATTGTGCTATATTACACCAGTTAGAAGAATATAAAGTACAAAAATGCTGGTAGTTACACTCAACACATCACAGGGATGGTGTTCTTTGGTACACCTATAATTTCTGGCCGATGATATCATCTATAGCCTAACGCTATCAAATTATGAAATCAGTAAAAGAAGGGCACAGAACAAGTGGGTCTAGTGAAGAATAACATCAACATCATGCACTTGTGCTTCAACACATTCAGTTTTATGTTATCCATTCAGAATTTTAAGTTTTTATAAGTTACTTCATTACAAATTTTATTTTGAATCATCACACATGAGTAGCCTAAAGGTTAAGTTTTTGTCTTAAAAGCAGATACATGTAGGCTGAAGCAATGTCATGCACCATGATATGCCAATCTGTTTTAACTGTTATCAACTGCCAAGTATGTCATTACATATTCTTTTCACATATCATCATAAAAATTACCATTTTGTGAGATATACTCTTTATTAAGTATTGGTAATGTCAGCTGTTTTAGCTGCTGATTTTCAAATTGTTTCATAAGTAATTATGACAGATCTAAACATTTCTTAAAGGCAGTGACTGCAGGTCCGCCAGTGGACCTTCATATTTGAAAACCTATTTGTCTGCTGCCTATAATGTGACAGTAACGCACGGCGACTATTTAGTGGACTGTAGTAGGCTTGGTAGAAATGTACTAAACGTAAATGTAAACCCAAACCTAAACTGTAAATCTGGACACAAAAGTTCTAAAAAGTTTTGAAAAAAGTAAAGAAAAACTGGGACCATGAATTGAAACGTGCCACCACTACTACCAAAACGAAAGCCACCAATGTGGGAGCCGAACCAAAAACCATTCGCACAGAAGACATAAACACATCCATTACAGTACCACAACAGTGCTGGTGACCTGACAAACTCAGGGTTTTTTTCGAATCACGTCATGCGCTGTAGACCTATAGCCATTTTCTATCTTAAAACGTGGTAAAAAATCAAGCAAGCTCATGGAAAAATCAAGCATGTGTTCAACAGTAGTCATAGAAAAGAGTTGGTAAAATTAAGATTGTTATTAATTTTTGGTAATGAAGCAGAAAATTACCAAATAAATAGATAAACATACTCATGTCAATGTAGCTTATAGGTTTGGGATGTTGAAAAAAAGTTAAATCAACATTTGAAATAAATATGCTTTGTGTTTTTACTAAATAGCATTGAGTTTAGGCCCATGCTACTTGTTAAGGATAAAGTTAATGTCTTGTTTTGTCATGCATGCAGTAAATATCTGTAATAGTGGCTATCAAAATAATACTGACTTAAACTATCTAATGTATATACATAAAAAACATTTGTTTACAAGTCTGCATGATATACTCAGCATTTTCATCTAACAACATGCAAATTTTGTGATAAAGTTGCTTTAGTTTGATTATTATAACTTTTTTTATAAGCCCAAAATAGTTTTTGTTATGGAGAAAGGATTCTACTGCTTATAAAGCTTGAAGAATAATTCAAAAATTTTAGATGTCACTGTTTCATTCTTTAGAACAGTGGTTCTTAACCTTTTTTCTACCACATCCCCTTAACACCTTCGTCGCTGGTCAATTTCCCTTTAAATCTCACATGAGCCACTATTTTTGCACCACTTTGCAATTCTATTACTTGCCAGATGATTGAGCTGGATAACTATTCAAACCCTCAAAAGATGCAACAAGTCTTCTAGTTTGGATTTTGTTTAACTGAAAAGTTTTGGATTTCTCTTCTTTTGTGGGTGACATCATAAGTTGGTAAGGTTTAGGCATTTTTGACCAAGGTCATCAGGCTCTGGTTCCCAACCCAAGTTTTTGACTTACATTTTTAGTGGCAACTAGGCTATAATCCTAGTCTTTGTAGCCCTTGATTGCCTTTCTAGTATTTCTGGTTCTAAAGTTAAGGCCAAAAAAAAACAAATTTGGGTAAAAAATCTCTTTACCCGAACTTGTTATTTTACCCATATTTATTGATCAAACTTTCCATGTTGTAGAATGTGTAAGGGCTCATGCCCCTCTGGGGAGGCGTGCCCTCCCAGTTAAAAACCACTGCTTTAGAACAACAGAAAAGTATTAAGAACAAGATTTTCCAAAGCTGCAAGATTTGCTTAATGGATCCATGGACAGAAAATGCAGCCACAGTGCATCCAATTTACCTTGGGAAAGGATTTTTGCATTGAGTAATTGCCAGTTACTAAATCTGAAAACCTAAATGTTTCTTTTTGAACTCATTTTTGTGGCAACAGCTGCCACTTACTTAATTCAAAACTGGCTGGCACTGAGGTGGATTTATTTAACAAAGTCTACTGTCTTGAGAACAGGATTGATTTTAATAACTACACCAGAAACTGGTACAAGTTTGTATATCAAACACACTGGGTCTGATTCCATAAAAAAACAAACTTGTAGCATAGAAATGTACACCAAATTACATGCAGCTTGTCCTGAGGTACTTTGTGTTGTGGTACTACCCTTGATCTAACCTCAAACATAAATATACCTTGACCCCAATTTTTTTCTTAAGCAATCAACTATCAACCTCAAATATAAAGTCGCATGTTTGAGGCAACTAAGTAACTATGCACAATGCACATTAAGAACCCATGTAAAGTAAATATTGTCTTCAACAGATTTGTAAATCTGAAAATCTAACCTATTTATATGAAAAATGGTGCTATGCGTTGATATATTTATGGCAGGGTTTTAAAATACATAGAAACAAAACCAAACAATCTGAAAATGAAGGTCAAAGATAGTTAGGGTGGTTTTCCGCATTTGTACCTTTTAATAGTAAAATTTTATTCCCACAAGTGGTGACAGCATCTTCATCTTTGCAAAATAATTCTAGGTTCATGTGCTTAAAATTGAATAATTTGTGAAGATAATGAAAGTCTGTCTGGTAAAGGCATAACAGTCATTTCGTTAGTGTGCTTGTCATCCCCACTGCACAAAAATTTTTAGATCAAAGTGGAGAATGGGAAGTATTTCCATGTAATAAAGTAAGCTACCTTCCCTTGTAGTATAGTTGCAAATCGAACTGCTACTTCATGGATAAATAGAACACTTGACATATGGTGCCAAAGTTTAGCGCATGGTTGCATGTTATTATGCACAGAGAAGAAAAAGCTAGGCACTTCTATTGATTGAAGTAAAAAATGTAAGTTCATGAATGCATCAAGTGTTTAAGATGTAAGTCATTGTTATGCCATTAGAAGTGCTAATCCTATTTAAAGGTTGTTCTATCCTATTTAAAGGATAAAGGTTGTTCTAACACTTGGCTTGTTATATGTGCTTCTTTCTTGATGTTTATGGCAGATATCCTTATCTGAAAGCCCAAAAAAACAAAGATTAAACTATCTTCCAAGTGTGAAAATTGCTTATGCGATTTTGATATTGTCAGTATCACAGAAGATACATGTATGTGCTACTTTAGTGGTGTTCTGTCAATAATTAAAGCAAATGGATACAGTGATAGCATTGTGCCACTTTTGTGAACATCATGGGCCAAGTATTGTGTTCTGTTGTGAAAGGGATGTTGCTGAACATGAGGTTTCTCCAGATTCTGGAGATGAGTTACACACAAGTGTGAGTGGAAAACAAAAAACAAGCGTAAGTGATGATGCAGATACCAGTAGCAGCACCAGCAAGGATTCTGCTCTTGCTACAGCAAAACAATCCAAAGAAACACTCAGCAGAAAAACAAACTTTTGTCAAGCTTGTCGTTCACTTGCAGATGGCAGCTCTGGTTATGTTATACATGACCATCAAACTGGTGCAAAATACATCGGCACGCAGCATCCACGAAATCCGGACATATATTCCCTTGTTCGTCAAGCATGCGTTCGAAGTTTGAGCTGTGAAGTTTGTCAAGGTCACGAAGGGCCAATCTTGTTTGGCGACGAACAAAGCGGATATGTTATCAGTTACACTTTTTATCTCAAAGACTATTCTGCCAGAGGGCAACAGAGTTGGTACAGCATCATATGTATGATGCCAGACAGAATGTTTCTTATTCAGTCTTGGCCCTTTCTTGTGGGGTGCATTGGCAAAATCATTAAACACTTGCAGGTTAGTTGAATATTCTATTAAATTAAGAACGTAGCCTGGTCGTGTTATAGTCAACATGTGTTATGCTTTACTCCGTAAGTCTACCCTAACACATGAAATATGCACTATTGTATTGGGTATCAGCCTTGTCATAAATGGAGACACGAAGTTGACGCACTGCGGTAGATCCAGGGGCGTAACGAGGGGGAAGGTCGCACAATTTCCCGGGCACCGAATCAGTATGGGGGCACCGAAAAGTCCCAACAATGTCACAAGTACTTTTTCAAATATGGTACATTTGCTTCCGAAAAACCTCGGGTTCGAACATGGGGCCCCAACTTGTTTCTAGCTCCCGGCGCCATCTAACCTCGTTACACCCCTGGGTATTTCACACCAACTTTTACCATTTTCCTTTGTAACACCACTGCCCGTGCTTTCGGTTGGTCAGAAGACTTGTTTTGTTTTGCAGGAGTGCGCTCAAAACATCTGCAGTACAGAATCGGCGTCCTGTCGTCAGGCTCACCAGCGATATTACAGGCGGGCTGCAAACGCCGTGACGCCGCACAATTTTCGACAGCAAAGAGGCGATACGTCAAACGCCAAGTCGCTGATCGATCTTACCGGAAATCCGGAAATTTACCCGTACCTGCATTCGTCTTTCACGTGGATAATGCTGTACGCGCGGAAACGAATTCGCGAGCACATTGTGAAAGCGCCGCCGCTGGACGACGACGTCGTAAGAGCGGAGATCGTCGCCAGGACCTCCCGTTCCAATTCGATTATTTCGAACGAAGATGCCGCTCTCATCGAAGCAGCCGCCGAACAAAACGCACTTTCCGTTCAAAGCCCCAAAGACATTGAGCAGAACGAGAACTGCTTCGTGTCACTGCGACACATGCGGACAACATTAATGCCTCCCTTGTTCAAGGCTATTGCCTGGCATTTGTTGATCGGCAATCAGGTCGTGTGGCGAGGTCAGGATCAAGAAGTGATCACCTCTGCTCTCCATGTGCTGAAGAGCATTATTCCAGTCGGTTGCGTTAAAATGGTAACGAATTCCAACACGTACGTAGATTCTTACAAGGCGAATCTACTGGGCCTGAAAGAGAACGTTTCAATTCCAGCACACGTGCGGACTTCTGACTTCTTCATTCTTATTGACGTTGTGCCAAAGATCTCGACCAGTCAACGCCTCAGTCAGCTCTACCCCGCGTTGCCCATGTACACATCGACTGCAATGCACGGCATAGAATTCCGGATGACTAGCGGTTGTGTTATTCCCGAAAAAATGCCAACCATGCTGCACAAGCTCGAGGTTGCTTTGGCCAACGATAGTCTTTCGGATGAAGTTGTGGAGCAATGCTTGATCTGCCTGAAGCAAGAGTGGATGAAGTAAGTGTGCTTTTTCGTGAATTGCTTAAAATACGGAATTCATTGAAAAAGGTTCAATTAAACCAAGAAGCCTGCCGTTGTCCTATTGTGATCTTAAACGTAAAATTGAAGAACTATACGTTGAAGTTACAAATTTGCTGCACTGACTTTGCGACGCAGGTACAATGAGCATGTGCCATTACGCGCTGCTGGCAAAATTTTTATATTTTGAATGGTTTGAACTGAGCAGAATGATTTAGGATCCACATCGTAACTTTGTCTCTCATGCTACGTCGACCCTCCAACCGCATGCAACCATAACGGCGCGCGTTTAAAAAGAATATGGTAATTGACGACTTCAAACTTTCTCTAAAAATTGAATATAACACACCGTAAGAGAACAATAGCGATCCATACAAGATCCATACGAACACTGATCCATACAAGAAAATGATCGATTCACCAAAAACGTTTCGATAAAGACTCAAACATGAATCGGATACAAAATACTGCTCCTGGAGACTCCTGTATTATGTGTTGTCAGTAAATTCAGAATCGTGGAAATATTAGAACAAAGTTGGTTTAATGCACTAATGGAACGTGCTTGAATCCTCACCAAGCTTAGCGCACCCTCTGCCAGCATCGTGAATAGCGTATTCTTGTTTAACCGTTCAGATGATATCAGATCTGGTCTTCCGATTTGAAAAATTGGTTGGCCCAAAATAACGCTCAGACAGCGTCTGATTCTAACCACTCTTGCGTAACATAGCTACAGATCCATATTACACGCGCTGGCCTTCATGTCCACTCTGGGTTTGGAAGTTAGTAATAAAGCCGATCGTGTAATCAATACACAAGAAACCAAAGTTGTGCTAAGCCCCTTTGATATTCACTCAGCATATTGCTAAAAAGAAAACGCATAAACACACCCAATATTGTTATTCTTATGTCTTTTACTGCTTACATTTTTGCCATGTTTTTTAAGAAGTGTGTATGTCTGTTGTTGATGAGCAGCTATTCTTTCCCTTGCAGCAAAGCGAAAGTTCTGTACAAGTTCGTCAAAGTCGACAACCGAAGTGCGGAAGACACGACCAAACTTCTACACTGTTGTTTGTCGTGCACAGAGGAAGACACTAAATTACTGAAATTTTGGATGAAAGGTCTCAGTCGCCAGTTCAAAGAACAACAATTAAAAGCTGCTCGAGCAGAAAAAGCGTGACAGCTTGCACGAGCTCAGTCGTGTAATGGTGTTTTGTATAAACCAGCTGTCCGGAATCGTTATCAAGAGGTTACCTGTGAAACGTTACCACAGCCGGATGCTTCACTGCTGGCTCACTGTAAAATTTCAAAATTTAAGTAAAAGCCAATTAGCTGCTGCTGGGAAGAGCAACCTGGGCACATGACCCCTCGAAAAAGTTTCCGTAAGCTTTGGTTTCGATGCGAGATGTTTCCAGTACAAAAACTGAATGTTTCCTCTCTGAAATCATATTGGCATTCTTTGTATGTGTAATTTCAGTTAGTTGCAGTCGACCAGCAGTAGGTATTTGCTGTAATATATGTCAATAAATTCACTGACCATTGATCACACATGGCCGTACCGATGTGTTAGTGACGTCTTTTCGCGAAGCCCAACGTAAGATCAAACTCAACGGTCTGTCAAGCAAGAATTTTATTTGTCACCAGGGCCGCAACCAGGCAAGGGGACAAACCGGGCAATTTCCCCCGAAAATATTTTGAAAGCGCCAATATCTTTATGCTTGTTAGGTACAAAAAGTTACAAATCCTTTGCTTCTCCCCCAAAAAAACTAGCTATCAGCTGGTTGCAGCCCTGTACGTCACTGCACGCGTCGCAAAATATGCGCAGTTAATTTGTGACGCAACAACGGCTTTTACGGCCTGATAATGTGGTAGGTGGCGAGACATGCCGAAGCTGTTTAGGACAGCCGTAATCAAACTGCTGTGAATATTGCTAATTCGTTTTTTTAATTGTTATATGTGAACGTTTTTATCTACGTTCTAAATTGAAATGAGCTCGCTTGTTTAAATTGCGTCATTCTTGCCAATCATTCGTCTCAAGCACGCGAAAAGCTTTCAAATGTGTAAACGCGATGCAGAATACATTTTTTTCATGATCATGTCAGAAGCAGGTCGATCTAGAGAGCGCTGCACTGTTGCCTTGCAACTCCGCATTTCGCTTATTTCGAGGCGTGAATAAACGTAAAGTATATATCAGCGGTGTGTTGCGTGAGCTATCTCCCGCTTCGCAGTCCGTGTCCACTGGCGCAGTGAGAGATTTCGGGGGGTGTGAAGCAAAATAGGAAAGGGGACTTAGTTCCTTTGTCACGTGGTAACGACATGCTTTTGCTGCTTAAAAGTTCACCCCGTTCAGTTACGGAAGATTGCACGTGCTGGAAGCAAACGATTAATATGTTCAACTGAGTTGGCCTCGGCGTAACTCCTTGACATTGTATGCATTGGCCAGTGTGATGCTGTTGATATCATGTATACAAAATCTTTGCACAAAGCTAATGGCAAAAATAGTTCTAATTTGAACCATGGTACCACACATTCATGTAGAGATGAATTTGGGGCAATTGTCTGACAATGTGATGGTTTGTGCGCGTGCCACACCTTCCTAGCACTGCACCATGCTGCCGTAAAAGCGAACAGGACATGTTTTCAAAATTGTATGTTCAACTTCTTCGAGAATCGTTTAACTTTAAACTATAATGAAATTTTATTGCCATTAACTTCAAAATATAATAAATGTTTACGAAACTGTCGAGAGGCGTCCGACGAGACAACCTGCGTAACAGGTTTTTTCGGTGTCCCAGCGCCTTAACTTTAATTTGCATAAAATGGTTTAATGTTTGCGCCAATAAACTGTACAAAAAGGTAGATAATTTGCCTTCAACATTCTAGAAATAATACGATATCTGAGATCAAATCGACAAAAAATAGAATTTCTTCAAGGAGTTTGCTCGTAATGTGGGGAGGCCAGCAGCACTCACAAGCCCGTTGTCACAATTTTGCTGCAGGGGCGAAATCTATACACACTGATGGGTTACGTTGTAGGGTCAAATTTATTTAAGCCTGGAAGTTTTTTTACTGTTTTGCCGATCACGTCCAATGAAGACTTGTGAAAACATTTTTACCTAAACTTGATTGACTTTTTGACAATTTTCCGCACATCAATGAAAAATGACGTCATCACAATTTATACTTCTCAATAATTGGATTTTTACGACTTTTTCGCAAGCATTTGCTCTGTGACAGGGCCCTCGCGCCTTGCAAGGCTGGCCCAACATATGTTTTATTCATTTAAAACAATGAACATATAATGACGGCACCGACCAAATATTTCCGGCGGTCCCAGTGATGAGGTTAGGGTTTGAGGAACCCGAGGCGAAGTTTAATGGGACCTACTTAAGACAACCGCATTCCGTTACAAATATTATCGGAAGTTTCTATTCTGTTGTCTGTAAAAGAGTACAGCATGACCAACGTACCGGAAAATGCAAAAGAATGCACATTGCGCAAAACTTTAGTAGAGAATAAAAAGGTTGGCAGTGCAAGACAAAAAATTAAGCAATACATCTTTTTGTTTAGCACATTCATCTATCAGCACTTTTGTAGAACAACATTCATCTATCAGCACTGTTACTTTTGCAGAACAATCTAGTTTTAACTATCTGGATATTTGTGAAGATAAATGGCCCTATGAACTTAACGCACAAATTAATATTCAAAGCATGATCCTCCCTCGGGTCAAATAATTATTGTATCCCTTTGCATTGTTCATTGATGTTTTTCCATTCAGCTTTGCCCTCTTGTTTAACATTTTTTCCCTCCATGTAGATTATTTATCAATGTTGATGCCTCCCTTCACAAAGTTTAGCGTCTAATTTTAAAAGGCGCTCCCAAGAGCAGCTCTGTGTTTGAGCCATCGCGGCGTGATTTCGTCAATTGCCGCCTTTGTGGAGACCAGTTAGGCCTACTTGAAAATCATCTATCAGCAAGTTACAATCAATTTATTACTCACTTCAACTTCTGTGTAGGCCTACGTAAGTTCCACAACCCCACCAACCCGGTTTTGGCGTACTATGCCCCACTTGTGAACAGGCGCGAAATTTTGATAGGGGGGGCAAACAGCATCCAAGTCTCAACATTGAAATATTTAATGCCCATTGTTTTTGCAAGCAATATCCATAAAACGTGCATCTTTCTGGCGCTTTTTTCTGAATAATTATGTTCAGATTTAAGCCGGTAAATACAAAGTCTATTTTCATTTAATTGACAAGTTTTAAAGTTTTTTAGTAAAGTTCCAAGCTTCTACTTTGGATGAAAG
>JGI24158J21664_10009656_pt1 | contig 12884 bp, 10 predicted proteins | sample Ectturendosymbi3_FD_21664 | JGI IMG/M metagenome (IMG submission 21664) | reverse complement strand
ACACTGGTTAATGCACTGATGGTGGCTAAAATCCGATCAAACTTGCACACAGACCAATATGCTGGCGGTGTTCCCTCTGACCACGGCCAGAGACAGGTGCTGGTGGAGCCACTGTCGCTCCTTAGGGTTGCCTGAAATGTCAACGAGTTTCTTTGTGAGACAGCTCAGTACAGGTAACTTAGCATGCCATTGGCTAATCATGAGAAGAACGGTAATATTTTACTTTGAATACTTTCAAACGCAATGTTAGCAATTGCGTATCTTGCTGACTCTCTTTTAAGAACTCTTGATGACGTTCTCCCATGTCAGTTTTGTGCCCTATTTAGGGGATCTGTTTTTAGTTATTTTGCAATTATCGGCACCTAACACTTTTTTATTTTGCTCTAGCAGTTGAATGATAAATATTTGGTAATTATATTGCTATAATTGGCAATGCAGGTAGCTGGTTGATATTGATAGCAATGTTGGTTTGGTTTTGAGATGCGACACAGCTAATACGCAGGGAGAAAGTTTGGGAGAGTTGGATCCCATTAGCGCAACATCAGCTATTTTTAATAAGATTGTTACCAGTTTGCAAGTGTAAGTATCATTTAAACACGCATGGAATAAGTGTAACAAATGTCATGGAAAAAGTGTCATGGAAAAAGTGACTCGTTCTTTACATCGTTTTGTAAACATTTCATATATCAGGGGAGATGGTGCAGTGCAACTTGTAACTGAATCATGCTACATTGCCATTTTTAAGTAATCCATATCTATCTGAAAACATTTCATTACATTTCAGAATGACGTCTTTGCACTTTTTGACAAAGAATTGCTCAATTAAAAAAATGAAAAAATAGTAGTAGTCAAGGGCAGATCCAGCCAGTAAGGTTAGGAGGGTGGGCGATTTCAATAATATTTGGTAGTCAATACTCATTATGGGCTCACTAATATAAGAGAGATCAAGTGTACTTCACAACACTGCTGTGACAAAATGGCCTTTTATTGCAAGTGCTGTTTTCCAAATTGTACAAAATCATGGTGAATAAAGTTACCTTCATAGGTTTTAAGGTGTGATCACCCTAATTACCACCCCTGTATCTGCACTTGGTGGGAATGCCACAATCACAGAAAATGTGGTGTGCCTATATTTGGAGGATAAGAATATGGTTATTTATTCATGTCATTATGTTAATTTCTTGTTCTTAGGTGTCAAGCGACACTATGCTGATTGCAGGTTTGAAAGCATACAATACTTCCATGCACTGTGCAGAGCTAATGATGCCTACCCCACGGGTGAAACATACTCTGAAAAGGTTATGTTGTCTGATTTTTTATTGAATGTACTCATCAATTTATAATTGCTAAAGTGAAACAACCAAATTTTTTTAATTTTGAAGCATAGCGCATGAATGTGATTCTGAATTAATCACAACACCTAAGATGGAATTATTTTGCAGTTGCACATGCAGGAAATTTTTAGGTCAAAATAAAGTCAAAATTTGTAAATTGTAAAGTCAAAATTCTATGTTTTTAGGTCAAAAAAGTGGTTGCCCTACTTCTGACATATCCATCAATTGTGCAACTACTATTGGTATCATGACATTGGCACCATAAGTGTGAATGACATACAAAGAAAGAAAATAATGAGAAAAACCTGATAATGACAAATGAAAGGGGTATGGCAAACAGAAACTAAATAATCCCAATATATTCAATTGAGCAACACATGATATAGAAACACAAATGTTAAGTCGTATACATAACAATCATTTCCATAACTTAAATGATTGTATAGGCAAGCAATGCAATAATTGCAGGTGAAGAGTTGAGCTTGAGGTGACAACAACCAACGTCATTGAAAAAAATTGCCTCAACTTCCAAATCACAGCTTCAAGAAAGTGACTGGACTGTAGCAGTAGCCAAAAACGTGTTTGTGGTTAACTGGCCCATGAATACCTGCCAGTAACGGCCATTTTAGCAGCTCATGCCAATTGCTGCAGTTTGGCCACCCCTGTTATAGTAGATGTGTTTTGCATTGTTGGTTAGATTTTACAGTATAAGTTTCTTATCACTTTTGCAGTAACATTATACTGCAGTACTTCATCCTTGTAATGTTTGAAGTGTGTGGTAATTATTTAGCCCTTGCAGTCAGTAGATTTTGTGCGAGTGTTTCAGTCGAACCTGTCATGAGTGTGTGTTTGTTCTAAAGTGCTCCTACCCTTTCATTTATATATGTGAACTTAATGATGGTTTTCAGCATGTGATTATGATCATCAACTTAATGCCGCTCATGAGTTTCATCTTTTGTTCGTATATTTGGAACACAAGATCAAGAAAATTCTAGATTTGTTGTTGAGATGAATAGCTAATTTCAAACTGTTTAACCCAGAATTGGGTCAGATTTGAAGCATATATCTAAAAGAGTGTTTAATATATGGTTCTAAGTTTTATTAAGATAAATAAAGACAAGCTGTAAGTCGCAATGTAATTTCATGGCAGAAATTGGTGTTTGAGGGTCGAAACTTGCTTCTTTAGCAAAATAAGATTTTTTCGGCAAAAATGCCTTCTGAACATTTTGAGACTGCTATGAAAATATAAATTAACATAGTTGAAACATTTTATTTCGGCCATAACTTCTTCAAAAAACAGCTATTTGGACATTTTATAATAAGATTTTGGCCATTACCTATGGAAAATATCTGCCAACCGTGGTGAAGAGCCCTGATTACTGATGTTGTGGTTAGATTGTCTGCAAGGCGTTCTTCTGAGTTGTAGCTATTTGTAGCACACTCTTCAGTGGTAAGACCAACCAGAAATATGTAATATTATACTGGCAGTACCTATGCATATGTAGATATACCAGAGGGCTACCCTATAGCAGTCAACTGAAACACTGCAGAGAGAACATGACATTGATAGAAAAGATAAATAAACAAAACATCCTGAAAGCACAAAATATAAGATGAAATCAAAATGATTACAAACCATAAAAAAACAAAAGCAGAAACATTTGTAATCAAACAAGAGCTGAAATTTGAAAAATGTGAATCATAAATCAAAGCTATCATGTACTGTAAGTGCAGAGGTATTGAAAAAAGGTACTAAGTAATGTAAACTGTGTAAAAGTGACCAAAAAATTAAATTACAATCAGTCAAGGAAGTCATGAGCATAGTTTTAGTGTTTTCCATGTTGCTCATTTAAGGCACACTGAACTTTGCAGCTGCCATGTCAAGTCATTCATAACACACCCACTATGCATGAGCCACTAATGTAGCTTTTCATAGTCAAACATGCCACACACTAAGAAAAGGCCAGGAAAGAGTCAGGTTCTAATTTTGTAATGCTTTACTTTTTGTTTTGTGTCACTTAACACCTTAGAGCCTAAAGACAGCTCAAATACAGTTTTCTGTGCAGGTAGAGTAGATCTACAAAAATGTCAGCTGGGCATAATGAAGGCCCTTTGACTAGTTGTAGGTACAGTGACTTTACGAACAAGAAGGTTTTGTCTAATGGTTTTCCATACAGTGAAGTTTATATTGCAAATCATCCAGGTTTTGGAAAATGTGTTCTGAAAGTCTTTTCAAGTATTTTTGTTTGCCAGCAAAGGTAAGTGGAATGCAACTGTGTTATATTTTCTGTTCATTTTGTTTCATTCTATAGTAATTCCATACCGTGATAGATGTAACCTCCCATCACTTTATGTGTGAAAATTATTCTAACAGACTGTAAACAAGCATGTTCAAGAAATAGCTTTTAGTAAGATTTGCAAAAAAGGTAAATTGTGTAAGTATTTTGAATCTTATCATGCACACTTTTTTCCATGGCATATGAATTTCACCATTGATTTGTTGAACATGGATCAGTTATTTTAAGCAGTTTCAAACTTTTTTTAAGAGATCAGGCTTTTTGATTGCTTTAGCAAGGTATCTGTTGTCATGAAGGGCAACCCATGTTCAGAAGAACAATGGAATGTGTCCTGAAATGGAAAAGAATAATAATAATAATATCTTTAAAGCAATCACAAAATCTGAAAGGGTTAATTACTTTTATTAGGTAAAAAAGCACTTTTCACTTTTATGGTTGTCCTTTCCAAAACATGTGAAAAAGTTTGAGGAGATGGAAAAGCTTGTCCAAAGTACTGTTTTTACCAGGGCACAAAGTGAGCAAAAACATGGCACAAAAACATTTGCTAGCATAAAAATGGTCTGCAAAGCCTGTGAGACTGCTTATTTCTTGTTCATACTGAACACAAGTTCAGTTAAATTGTAAAGTAAAATTAATTTAAATTATTCAGACTGTCCTGAAATTCTAGGATTAGGAATGCATTTATCAGAATAAATTGCTGCACACCAACAAATAGAAGGACATCTGGCTTTGCCTGGCCTAAGCCATATATAAAATGTTTTGATAGGATTAAGGTGGGCTGATGAGAAACAAGTAATGTGGTGCAAAAGCCACCAAACTGATTATTGCATATTTAGGTAAATTAATTTGTATTTGTGTAAACTTGGTCACTTACAAAAAATAACCCTTTGCCATCGACAAGCAGTTTTCCATAACTTTTTTCCAAGACGGCATGGTTAACTAGTAAAACATGTTGATGTTTCTGATTTTGAATGAAATTTTATAGCATGCTTTTGAAGCATGTTGTCACAATGGCTAAAATAAGATAATAACCTTGCACTAATTAAAGGTTTGTCTGTTTTGTGAAATTGGCCAGAGAATGCTTGTTGACTCTCTTCAATTGTGAGTTCATTCATTCATGCTTATTTGGGAAGCATTTCAACAGCTCAAAGTGCAATGCAGTGTGAATGTAGTCATGTAAGTGTTGTGATCGGAGGGCCCAGTGACAAGTGTGCCAAGCTTCACACTGGTAGCAACTAACAATGCAGTTCACACACTATGCAAACTTCATTATAACTTTTTCATGCCACATATATATCCCGTATATACTCACATATAAGCCAATCTTGCATATAAGCCGACTCTTAGAAAACTGCCCCAAAATGAGGTATTTTGCAAAAACTTGCATATAAGCCTAACCCCAAAATACCATGGTGTGTTGTTTGGGCTAACAACAAAAGTGCATCAACATGCAATGCACTGACAAAGGTTCATTATCAAAGCATTTGCTTAGGAAACAATAGTACCGGCAAGTTAATGAAAAGAGTCTGATGTTACAAAAATTGATATTAAAATTGAGTTGCAGTTTGTCAGAATTAGCTTTATTTAGTGCAGTCTCAATTTTTATGGCTGATGTATGACTGAATCGTAATATTATCGGTTATATTGCGTGATCTGAGATCGCTCATTGCCGTAGCCTGAAGAATTCCAAGTTTAATCGCGAAAGTTTATCATCGATTACGATAAAATTGGTAATGTAATTAATTACATGTCATTTTAGGTCAGTTTAATCGATTGCGATTACTAAAAAAACTGTAATCGATTATGATTGACAATTACGATTACCCCATGTCTGATTGTGACCTCACTTGCAAGTTACTGCGACTGCAACCCTCCTTGAATAGCCTTGCCAAGAACAGCCTGGGTCTAGTTCAGTGTTCCCTCTAAGTTTTTGTAAGTCGGCTGGTGTCCAAAAAGTGCCGTCAAGATCAAAAGAAACTTAGACGCCCTTTGTATATTTTCCTAAAATGCGTCCATTTTTACCGAAAATATATTTCATCAACCATTTGTAGTGAATGTCCAAAAAAAAAAGAAAAAATAGCCTTCACTTTTTCCAAGACGTACACGAACACATGCAACATTTTTTGATGAACGACCAAAAAATCGGGCGTCACATTCATCAGGCAATACATGAAATGAGCACTATGCAAACTTCCTTCACAAATGTGAACCTTTTCTCTCGGACAGGGGTTGCCCTGCGTACGGTCCTGAATGACTGTTCTTGTCTTTGTTGTTCATTGCTTACTGTCGTACTAAACCAGTTGTTTTCAATCTTTTTTGTACCGCGACCCATCACAACAACCCACTCTAATCCAACGACCTCCATTTAAAACTCGAATAAAACAAATGTAATACAGCTGTGTACATAAAACATACTGGCAGTGGCGTACACAGAAGATTACCAAGGGGTGGGCAAAGTTTCGTCACAATCGTGTGACGTCACGAATCAACTTGGAGTCCGGAGGCACGTCCCCGGGAAAATTTTGCAAAATTACACCTAAAAATCCACATTTTTGTGCCTTCTGGAAGCAAGTTTTAGTATAATGCTTTTACGAGACTTATTAGCCGGTGAGACAGAAAAAACTGAACTTTTTTTGTCTGAGGCTCATGAAATAAACCTATATGCGTGCTTGAATGTTATAAGTTTTGGACATGTATCGCTTATCGAAGACGCTTATTGAAGTTTGTGGGCTCAAATCTCACGTCAGCCAAAGCTTTTTTCTGGTGTTCATTGTTACCTGTGTTAAGTTACTTAACAGTCACGTGTGAAGCAATTTTATCAGCGAAAGAATGAAATCGTGAAATGAAAATCAAGCAGAGGAAACGTCGCAGTTTGTTGGTGCGCTAGTACTGAAAATGTGTCCAGATTCCAAGCATTTTAACAAAATGCAAAGTCAAGGGCTTCGCAATGGGCCCGAAAGAACAACAAAGATTTATGGACACACGAAATTGTAAAAATGCGGCCAGAGCATGCTTCATAAACCTTGCAAGCGGAGAANTTACGAAATGCGTCTCAATTTCACAGCAAACAGCTTCGTTTTTGGACGCATAAATTGTGAAAATGTGCNCAGAATTTTTTCTTGTAAACCTTGCAAGCGGAAAACGTCCAAAATGCCTCTCAANTTCATAGCAAACAGCTTCGTTTTTGGACGTATAAATCATTAAAATTTGCCCAGAATTTTTTCTAGTAAACCTTTCAANCGGAGAACTTCCAAAATGCGTCTNAACNTCACAGCAAACAGNTTCGTTTTTGGACNCAGAAATCGTGAAANTGNNCCCAGANNTNTTTCTTGTAAANNTTGCAAGCCGAGAACTTCCAAAATGCGTCTCAACGTCACAGCAAACAGCTTCGTTTTTGGACACAGAAATCGTGAAAATGCACCCAGAAATATTTCTTGTAAAGATTGCAAGCGGAGTACTTCCAAAATGCGTTTGAACTTAACGACAAAAAGCTTCGTTTTTGGACGCACAAAATGTGAAAATGCGCCCAGAATTTTTTGTTTGAAACATTGCAAGCGGAGAACTGGCAAAATGCGTCTCAACGTCACGGCAAGAAGCATCATTTTTGTACACATAAATCGTGAAAATGCGTCTGAACTTTTTTTACCGCTCACTGCTCTATGCACTTCCTGCGACCTGAGCATGGCTTAAATCGGGAAAATGACCCGCACATCTTCGAAAAAATTACGATATTGTGTCCTGTAAAATTTTTTTCTGTGAAGGAAAATGCGTCCAAATTTTGCGTGTGCCGGTTTTCAACATTTTTGTCGGCTGTCGTCCAAAAAAAGTGCCGAAAGTGCCGTTTTTATCGGCTTAGAGGGAACACTGGTCTAGTTTAACTGCCTCCGCACCAGTGTTGGACGTTTTTGCTCCTGCTTACAGAAATCAGGTATGGCCCCTTCTGCAGCTTGTGGATGTGGCACAGAACAGACTGTTGACCATGTTGTCCTCTAATGTCCAATCCATTGATCTCCCCATTGGAGTGCATGGTCTGACGGTTCTGGAGAATGAGACAATCAAATGGCTGCTCAACACCTGGCCTGAGATCTAGTGTGGCCTAGCAGTGGATTGAAAGAACTGCTCATACGATGATGATGATGGGATGTAGAACGTTGCAGAAAACTAATTTCCATTGGTAAAGCTGGGCATTGACAGAGTGGTAGTTGACAGCATTTTATACGATAGTCTTTAGCACTTAGTAGTGCACAGAGCAAAAAACTTTTAATTTAACTTATTAAATTTCGTTGATGGGAGCACTGCTACTGCAATCCTGGCTTTCCCAAGTTTTCAACATAGTCACAGTGCCAAATCTGCCCCTAGTCTTCTTGTATAATGCCTTGCTAAAGGATTAACAAATGGTTGCTGTTTTTTTTACTTGAGATGAAAATGTAGGCAACAGGCTGTAAGATATGTTACAAGCAAATCTAAAGCAAACGGGAGCTTGCAGGTTAATATGATTTTTTCATGAAGTTTGCACTTGGTTCTGTTGTCAGATGAAATATATCCAATTTTCTTCCTCTGTTATCATTACAATGCAACATGAAAATTGCTGTAGTTTGATTGATTGGTCAAAGAATGGATGTCATGAAAAATGTGTTTGTACCACCAGCTAAGAAGCCCGTCGGTTACTTCTCGTTTGGTTTTCATTTTTCAAGTTCATTTGGTACAGTAAAAGTATTTTCTGTTTCATCAGCTTTCTATATGATGATCAGCGCATATTTGTTGTATAGTTGTGTTGTTTGACTTGACCCACCTAAAGAAGCATAATGATAACAATGTACATTTTTGACAAAAAGTCACTTCCAACATATGAATCACCCCACACATTTTCCAAAAATAGCTTCAAACATAGAATTAAGTTTTTGCTATGCCTTAGTTTTCTTTATTCGGAATTGTTTTCTTTGTTTTCCTTAGTTTTCTTCATTCAAAAAGTGTTTGAAGGCAGTTCCAGTGCATCCTATTGTATCTCTTTGGAAATCATGCAATAAGTCGTTGTAAACAGGTCAGCAAAAAAGCTTGAAGATGAAATAAACTTACTAGCCAAAGTGAAGCATCCGAACTTAATCAAGATCTTGGCATTTGTGATGGAGTCGCAACACCTGTGTCAAGTGCTTGAACATGCTCTTTATGGCGATGTTCGTGATGCTGTCAGGCGTCTTACTATACCGTGGCCTCTCAAAACTCGCATATCTCATGAAGTAAGTTCTGTTCCATTTGTTAAACTTAAGCTGCATGCTGAGATAATTCGGGTATGGTTTTTAATGCGACGAAGTGCACTAAAAGTACGCTCTGCCTCAAAAGTAGTACAGGGCAATGCAAAATACATGCGCAGCAAACACGTTAAACTCGGAAATAAATTAGCTGAATTTTGGTTTTCCGCAAACAGTATCAAAATAGCTTCAGAATGAGACTGTTTAAATCATTGCTTGTCAAAAATTTATGCAATTTGCCGTGGGACTGTTCCTTGTTTACATCGTGTTTGAAAAAGTCACATAAAGTGGAGATGGTGCTTCTCTGTGCAGTGCAACTTACAACTGATCCAAGCTGCGTTGCGATTTCTAAGTCTTCCATCCAGTATCTGTTCAAAATCGTTTCACTACATTTCAGATAAATGTCTTTGTAGTTGTTAGCAAAAACTGCTCAGTCAGTAAACTAAAGATTAACTGGAGTGCCGCGCTCCCGGCCAGAATTGAGGGCGCGCCCTGCTCGTACTCACGTTCTCGACGCCTATGATTGAAAAATACTGTATACTGAAACACCGGAGTCTCCGGAACCGAAAGATATTGAAATGGGAAAGCTCATGGGTTTTCTTTCAGAGGATTTAATCACGTTAAAAATGTATATACTGCTTTCTGATTGTGAGTTCACTTCTCNTGATGTTAGAACTAAGGCAATGCTGTAACTTTTGAAAAAATTATAATATTNTTTTTCTGCAGCTTTCCCTTGGTATGTGCTTTCTGCATTCTTATGCACCAGAACCTATTGTCCACACAAAGCTGACAGCAAGAAATGTCCTTCTGGATGAACAGTTTCATGTCAAGGTGTGTGTTTTATTTGCAATGAATTGGTTGAACTTTTCATGAAAATTAGTGTTAGTGGCATTCATTGGTTAAACAATTATATAGGACAAATTCAAAAATATTACAACTGACGTTTATCGCGACTCGATAACTTTTATGCTGTTGCGATTTACGGCCATCAATCATAGAGAGAAATTAGTTTCGTTTCAAGAGCTCCTCTCATTTATGACCAATTCTGGATTGAATTTGTGTCCTTGCATATTATTTGGTTTAAGTATGAAAACTCGCGCGTTGAGGATGTCTGAATCAGTTCTTTTTATATTCTGACTTGGATAGCTTTTTATTTCCAAAAGCAAATCACCTGAGATCAAGTAGTTCTTCATCTTATGTGGGACCATCAATAAAAAGTTGTAAACCTCATTCATAATGACGTACAAAATATTTAGCATTGCACAGAACGGAATGTTGAGCAAATTCTAAGAGGAACTGACAACGTTTTATGAAAACGAAATGTAGTCTAATAAGAATTGTATGTGATTGATTGATGCTAAGCCTGCCTCTTTCCTAAGTGACACTACAGCTGGTATAAGATGAAACAGAGAAACTTTGTTTAAGGAATTAGGTAATATGTTGAGATGAAGTTTTTTAAAGATTAGTAACATACTTATCGCGCACTTTGAAAGTTAGCTTTTCAATAAACAGGGTTCCTACGGCGTCTGGAAAAGTATGGAAATAAGTTTGCTAAATGGAAATAAGTTTAGTGCTTCTGCTTTCAACGTATGTCGTCTGGCCACTGAGAGTTCCTGACGGTTTTGATCTTGTTGTCTCTGTGTGCTGAGAGCAGCAACCGTTTCTGCACTAACATCGAACTTCTAAACAACTAGTTGAGTCAGTGTATCGTATTCAGTTTTGTTCTGAGGGAGAATAAATTTTAAATGTTAAAGGATCTTGTGTTAGCATTTTCAAGGAACGTGTGTAAGTTTGACTGGTCAAGGTCACTCTTGACGGTCAAAATGTTGAAAGGTGCGTGTCACCTCACCCCGCCTTATGAGTCGGTTGGTGAAGATTTGCGACAATGACTAGTGGTGACATTCGTGCGCGTCTGGCTGGTAAATTTCAGCAATTTCAATTTAAATTAGGCTGAATTTTTGTCGAAGCTTACAACAGTAAAATAACATTGGTATATGCGTGGAACAGTTTTATTTCTTAAAGGCAAAGGCTATGCCAGGAAACGACAACCAACACGGCCGCTATGTGTCGCTACCGAGACAAGCAGTTACTCATTTTTTAATTTATGCCGAAACGCCGAGCTGTCTGTTGGGAAAACTGGTTTTGTCATTGACTGCACTTTGGCGCCCACATCTTAACAAAAATATTTTATACTTTAGACTACAGGTTTTGGCAAACTGTTGGACATAAAATTTTCATTGGACTAAGTCTTGATGCTATTTTTCTAATGTCTTCGCTGTAATCTGTAGAAACATCCGAAACTGGTAGAAAGCTGGTTAACTTTAGTCTTAACTGGCATATTTTAAGGTAGAATCGAGCTTAAAAGTGTCTTATTGAAAGATAAACCACAAAGATCTTAACATTTGTTGGAATCGGCTCAAATAATTAGGTTGTTACGTAACTTGCCTGTAATAGAAAGTTTTAGATATATTTGAACATGATGTTTTCGTTGAGTTAATCGTTGCGACTTTTTCAGCTTTTCGAAGGTTTAACAATTGTTCTGCAAAACAATTGTTATCTGGGGTCTTCCAAGGCTCGATTTTAGGCCCTTAATTCTTTTTGCTATTTATAAGTGACTTACTCAATTGCAGTGTTATGTGAAAACCGTACATTTTGCTGATGATGCAGTTTTAATTCAGAGTGACAATAATTTGTGAAAACTACAAATTCGATTTCTCGTGAAATGGCTAAAGTAATCGATTGACTAACTGCCAAAAAAACTCAAGTTGACGACAGCTGGTGGGTGTTCACCGTCACTGAGTAAATCGCCGAAGCTATCCTTGGTCAAGAGCGTTCGCATCAACGACCGCCCCGACAAGAAGCAATATTCAGTCTTCGGCCTGCCACTAACTGCTGTCACCCACCCAAAATCAAATGTAAAAAACACAAGTTCTGGTCATGCCACTGTTGCTTGTTTTCCCAGTTGCAAAATAGTTCTGTCAAGGATAAGGCTTGATAGAAAAAAGCAAGTTGTTGTAACTTCTTCATGCATCACCTGATGCTGTTGTCCCTCAGATCAGCGACTTCAAGTTACCCAAGCATGACCAGTGGTCGTTGCAAACAACACAGCAGCGTGACGTTACAGATCGACGTTTGCAAGCCCGCGGTGATCAGAGCGTTTTCAATCGACCGGGGGTTACAATCGCACACGTGCCACCTGAAAGCCTGCGCAACATCAATACGAAGCCTATGCCAGCTTATGACGTTTATTCGTGAGTTTTTTTTTGTGGTCGTTGTCATGAATACTTAGTTATTAGCTATTCTCGTGAATAGTGCAACTTGAAGTTTAGAACTGTCTAAGTTTGTAGTTAACCGTTGTTGTCAGTCATACTCAATACAAAGTTCTCGGGTGTTTATAACATTTGGCGTTTGGTTTTTCTTTGAGCGATTACTCAGGTAGTTTTGTTTTTACTCTTTGCGGAGGTGGGGAATCTGGCATATGTAGCCTGTATAAACATTTCATGTTGCATGCTCCAGAAATGACCCAGGTCAGAACACCACCCAGTGGCGGCTCGTATGTAGGCACTGAGGAACTGCAACACCCCGTACTTTCACGATATTTTTCATTTTTAGGTCGGTATATTACTTCAGTTTGATATTTAATTTTGCATGAACAAGAAGAGTTGACAATGTGTCCTCCCTGCCCAAAAGTTTTTGCACTTTGAAACTAAATATTAGGCATAATTGTATTTGTATGGGAACCACTGCAAGTGACGAAAACCTGGAGCTGTGAGTGCTTGCAGCTGCCAAGTGCAATGGCCTGTGACAGGTAGCAGAATCAGTGTATTCATCCTCCGATCCTAGTGTTGGTGAGAGGGTGAGGCAGCTTACTTAAATGTAGGCTCTAAAGCTTTACAATGCACCGTGGTGTGACATATTGTATTAAACTGGTGATTGGACTTACTTGCATTGATTACATTTGGTTTGTATTTTTATTCGAGACAGCGAAAAAGTAAAGTTAAAAA
>JGI24158J21664_10009655_pt1 | contig 12884 bp, 12 predicted proteins | sample Ectturendosymbi3_FD_21664 | JGI IMG/M metagenome (IMG submission 21664) | reverse complement strand
CGATCCGTTTGAGCCGTTGAACAGCTCTCTAGCGCAATTGGCGGAGGAGCTAGAGCATTGGTAAGGCAACCGAAAACTGCTGTTTTTTTTGCGAAAATCGCCTAAACCACCCGGGTGCCAAAGTGTTAAGTATGTTTTCATTAATTGTAATGTATTGACAACCAGTCTTAGGTAGTCTTGCTTATAAAACAAGTTTTTATTTTAGGCTTTTCCAAAATCTTGATTATGGCCTCAAATTTTGCAAGAGGCTGCTTGCTATAAGTATACGTATGGTGTAAATCTGCAGAATCTTAGTAAAATGAAGGCCTTTTTGAATTGAAAGATTTTGTCTCTTAAACTTTTGTCTCTAACAATATTCAGCCATAACCAGTGTTTTTTTAAGGAAAAGGTTAGGTACCTGATGTGGACCTGTAGGAACCCAGTTTCTCTTATTATAGGGACCCGATTTTCTTTGATTCTAGGGACCCGATGATGATTTTCTCTGATTGTAGGGACCTGATTTTCAATTCTAGGGACCTGAATCGAGTCCCTGAAAGGCCTTAAAAAAACCTGGCCATAACCCTAGTTTATTCTGTTTGTATTTTCGTATTTTTTATTTTTATTTTTTCTTTGTATATTTGGTAGTTTTGGATCTGTTCTTTGTTGTGAAACATTTGGCAAGTAAGGTACATTGCTGACAGCTGCCAAATATAAGAGTTGCCATTCTGGCACCCAACAAGCTTAAAATGGAAACGCCAAATATGAAAGGTTTCGGAAAATCAGCATGAGGAAACAGCCCAAAAAAGTAGCCGACAGGAAATGCTAAATATAAGAGTACAGGCATAGCATGTTGAAAATGCTGAATAAAAGAGATAGCCAAGAAAAAATTCTAAATATAAGAGGTTGTGTTGTGGCACTCAGTAGTGACACACAAGTGATATTTTCAGAATGCTGGTAAAACAGGTAGTGCTGTGTCAAATATGAGATGATTGAGAGAAACTGCCAAGTACTGTATAAGAGGTAGCTGAGTGTAAACGTCAAAGATAAGAGGTATAGGCATGTAACATGTAAAAACTACCAACTACAAGAAGTAACTGAATAATAACACCAAATGCAGCAGAATTTGCCTAATTCATCACCTCAAGGGGATTAGAAAAAAGTGATGAATTAGGCGAACTGACGAATTATGCAAATAGGTTAAAACTCCATCATAGAAGCTCGTATACTTTATCATTGTAACTCGTATACATAGTGCTCTTATTTGCAGTAAAATACAAGTTTATGACGTTATAGTTGAATACAGCAATTAATTCCTCTGCTCTATCTGGACGCCTCCATTTCATCAAGCACCTTTTAAATCTTTAATAAACTTTTTTGCGTTCTCTCAATGGGGAGTCGGGTTGCGCTTTGAACCTCGTGTATAAATTCGATAAACAAATTGTGGGGTGCAACAATTCTCAGATAAAGATCCTTTAATTTGTTTGAATTCCCATATGTACTAGTTGCTTAGACATCAAAAACAAAACTGCAAGCAAGTGACGAATTAGACAAACAAAACCCTTCTCAGGGATAGAAAGAAATGACGAATTAAGCAAATTGACGAATTAGACAAACAGAAACGTACACAAAAGATAGGGATTCTGCCGGGACCGACAAAAAAGTGACGAATTAAGCGAATTGACTAATTAGACGATGACGAATTAGACGAGTTCTACTGTATATATGATTGTGGAGTTTAACATGTTGAAACTGCCAAATATAAGAGGTAGTTCAGAGGAATGCTATTGTAAATATGAGGTGACATATGGTACCATGTTGAAATTGTCAAATACAGTATAAATAGGTAGTTGAAAGGAAACACCATAACAAAAGATATCCCCACATGCCAAGAGGTTTGGCATTTATGCTGAGCTTTCCTGTTATTTGGCGGTTTCAACATGCTACATGTCAAAACCACTTTTATATAGCATTTCCTCCCAACCACTTTGTATATTTGTATATTTCAACATGCTACATTCCAAANCTCTTTTATTCACTGTTGCTTTACTGACACCTTTTATATTNCTCAGTATATATACTATGAAACCTCTTCTTTTTGTCAATACAACTTCCTGGGAAATACATGTCACTTGTGTTTCACAGCATACTGTATTTAGCACCTTGTATATTTGGCACCTCTTATATTTTGCTCTTCATATTTGGTGCCTCTTATCATTGGCACCTCTTATATTTGGCGNTTGTTATACTTGGTGTAGGGCTGGGTTCAAGTAAGCAATTACTTAATTAAAAGAGTAAATTGAAACTCTTTACTTCTTACTCGATTAAGTAATTTTTCCATTACTTGATATTTCAAGTAATTTTCTTTTGGAAAAAAAATTTTCTTTTGGGAAAGTTCTAGACTTTAGAAGCCACGTCTGTTGCTGTAAATGCAATATTGTACAAGAAATGCACCATCACACATAAAATAATCCTTTGAGGTGAATAGATTTCTTCCCTGTGCAGAGTGCTTGTGAGTCACCATTGTTCATTGTCATCACGAAGCGATTTGGAGCTAGAAGCTCATTCCAATAAATTGAATTATGAACAGGTGCGAATTTTTTTGAGCAGTTCTGCAACAGCTAATAAGTAATTGTACAATGTGTCTGAGTCGAGCAATTGGAAAGAGTGTACTGGAAAGCGATAAGAAGTGTGGAAGCATGTGTTAGTTAATGCTGTAATTAATTCTCTTGTAAAGTGCAGATACTGTGTAGATCTACATTGCAGTAAAAAAGAGGATAAGCACCAGGCGAATTGAGGGAGAATCCAGACCTGCTAGATACTTAGAATCTCCAGATTGTTATGATAAGCTAGCAGAAACTTCGTTATTGCATTATCCCAGGAAAAGGGACCTTGCCAAAATTGGTAACGACGTTTCCTTTCCACATGAGCAGCTTGATTGGTGCCTCTTGTACTTGGCACCATTGGTGACAAACTCTTGTCCATTTGATGGGGTTAGGATGTGCATACTTTTCAAAATCAAGTTCTGAATGTTCACTATCTTTTTGAAACACACTTTCAACTTTAAATATGGTGGAGAACATTATTCAAAATTATTACCTAGTGTACTTCTACTTTGTAGTTGATTGTAGTTATCTATTTCTAAATGCAATGATTTTAGTATCCTTTTTTCCTGGTGGATCAGTTGAAAGTTACTGGTAATGTTGTTCAAGGCCACTTCAAATGTTTTGCAGTACAAATGTTTTGCAGTATTTTTTGAAACAGTGTCATTCCTGTTGTGTAGGTCTCCAGCTGTTTGGCGGTCTAGATGATGGTGATGCTTTAGGATATATTGATGAAACAGCTGCTAAGCTTTTGTTTGATGACCTTGGTGATATACCTACTGCAATTTGTTCTTTGTGTGGTTCTGAAAATACTACAAAGCCACTGTTGTTTAGCCTATTAATACAGTATTTTGCTATACTTTCACAGAAAGAGGTAAGTTGTTAAATGTTACATAATATTTTATAAATTTTTTAGTGAAGGGTTGACTGTTTCTTGACAAAATTTGTGGTTGGCTGGCAATTTGGCACACAGTGTGAAAAGCTATGCTTGAATTGCTTGCAAGAGTGCAAGTTGATACATTTAAGACTGTGTTCAATTTTGTGCAAATTGTGTCTTAAAAATGTTAGAAGGAAGTGTTTTTATACAAAATGTTCTTAGTTTTACACCTTTTTATTATAAAAGCACCTGGGCTAGGTAAGAAAACACATCGGGGAAAAGCTTATGTAAGAAGAGCAATAGATAAATGATGAAGTGAAATATTCATGAACAAACAATTCTTATACTATTGAAATTAAATGTTGGTGTGAAATGAAATAGCGTTTTGTCTTACCCAACTGCTGTTTTTCAACTCAGGTAAAGGATGTGCATGCTGAGTTCAAAGCCAAAGTAGATGCAGATTTTAAGAAAAATAAAAGCAATGATGGAGTACTGGTCTGGAACGAGCCATTTTTAATTGAAACTAAAAATCATGACAAGGTGATTTTATTTATGAAATGTGTAATAATATTTTTAATCTCCCCAGTAATCTTTGTTTTGTTGTGTTGACCAACTTTGGATTTTAACAGGTTGCAATAATTTTTATGGACGTTGCTCCTCTTGGATGTGCATCAGACGACAGAAGGCAACTTGCTCTTCTGGATTTCTGCACCATTATTAGTTCCTTGCAGTTGTTTTGTGTTCAAGAGACAATCGGTGCTGTTGATCTGTCATGGTTACACGTAAGTTTTCTGCCAAAAAGGATAAAAAATTACCGTGTTGCCATGACCTTGTTTGTTTTGCTAGCTTTGCAAATTTCTCAAATGTCAATTTTTTTCAGGTGTACATAGCACAACATTGTGTATATGTTTTCTTTGTAGGTACACACGGAATATGGTGAGTTACTAAAGAAGAAAGAACTTGATAATGTTCACCCGGTAAGAGATTAAAAAATTGAAATTAATAAAACATGTTATGCGTGTCTAGTTTGAGTGCTCAAAATGCTAGCAACTTTTGCGTTTGTAAGTAGCTCAATAATTTCCATCTATCATGATACTTTCACAGTGTTTGTATAGTGGTCTGGCATGGGTGATGCAGAACTAAATTTTTTTGATATGTTGATTGTTGACATTAATACAACTCTGGCACAGTCGTTTTGCAACCTATATAAAAGCATGGGCGCAATCAGGTGGGGGACACAGTAGTCGCATCCCCCCACTTTTTCAGACAGTAGGAATATAATACGCCATGCCCCTCACGTTTTTCTCTTTAGGTTTCGTAATATATTGGTTTCACCCTAAGCTGTCCCCCCCATATTTTACAACAAAATTGCGCCTATATATGAAAGTATGAGCACACATATTTGTATTTTCCAACGTGTCGAAAACGACACCAATGCATTTACAGTCACATAAAAAGCATGCAATGCCGAATCTAACAAATTCTACAAAAATCTATCCACACTAGCTATGTTTTTCAGTTATTTGGTGTTGAAGTACAGTGCATTGCAATGCAATACTTGAGATGATCGAATATATATGACTGTCTCTGATATATGAGCAACTAGTAAACATAGCTAGTAAGATGCCTGGAGACAGAAGCAGCCAATTGCGATAATTTTATTGCAATAGTGAAAATCATCCTGGCGGAGTAATGTAAATCACAGAGATGTCATCAACATGAAGCACATTGACTGAAATTTGGAAACAAAACTGCAAACCTTTTCCCTCGTTCTTCAAACATGAAGAGTTGTGCGCACTTATACATATCACGTAAGTTTTCTTGAAACGCAAGTACAACATATGCCACAATTTGATTTCGTGCAACATTGTTGCGTGTTGTGCCATGACATTTTCTACGTTTTCGGGGAGACGTAACTTGATGGAAGAGTAAATGGCCGCAACATTTGCAAGAGGAACATTTTTCACGCCCATGTCTTCCATCAGCTGAAGAATGAAATTCCATCTCAATATTTTGCCAGTCTACGTTTCAAGCAACACTTCTTCGTTGATGTATTTCACAACTGAGTGAAAAATTCCGTCTGGTATGAAGTGCTTCCATGCACCGTAGATAGTTGGTATATATTTAGAGATTCGTTGAGGTACACAGGTGGCAACAGTAAATACGTTTTTTCCTGTGGTAATTGCTGCCGATGTTGATGAAGAATATTTCCATTCTCTTTTGTTCTACCATAAAAAACAGAGCTTGTCGACAACACACCATGAGAAGTTCTTGCACATGAATCAACTTGTTCATTGCTGTTGGCACTACTGTTCTCACAACTAACTCTCTTCATCTGAACAGCTGGTAAAACCTGGCATTAGCAGGTACAGCTGTGACGTCGACTGATTCATGTTTCTTCGTCTCTGCATCTGATACGTCATCACCCGAGTCGTTTGCATGCGTGACATGACAGAAAAACAACCAAACAAGTTCAGCAATAAGAAATAAGTTCACTCAATGCACTGTCTAAATGACCACTGCCTGAATAGCAGCANGACGTATCTCCGATATATCTATGCAGTAAAATCTGGNGAACTACACTTAAATCTAGACAAGGTAGTGGANTTTGCCAACTTCNTTCCGAATATCANTTCATGCAGAAAGCAGTCGACATATGCAGGTGTGAAAAAAGTTATATGAGAAGCAGTTATTGTCGAGATGAAAACGACACTCAGGTAAACAGCGGGATGCATTAAAACCGCACACGGGATAGTCGGCCTTTCCAAAGACACGGCACTTATATCTCTGGCTGATTTAAAACTGTCACAAAAGTGACACAAAATCGCACCAGGCATGTTTTTGAGAAGAAATATGAATTTTAGGAAAAGTCTTAGTCCACCGGGTGTGTAACTGTTACAAAAATTGAGTTAACAAATCACTTTGGTGTCGAAAACGACACCTCGGCTCGGTAAATCTAATGTTGAGGGAGGCGTGGTAGAGCAAAGGTCAAGAACCACTAGTGTAGAGTATTAGGCTTGTGACTACACGCCAACAACTCCTTGTGCTTGCTTTACCAAGTGAAAGACCGTACATATAATTCTATCTGTGTAGGTTTAGTACATGCCCGACATCCAAACGGTTTGTTCTGTCAGACGCCAAAGTATTCGGCAAATTGTAGGTTCTGTTAACTGCTGGTTTCAGCACTAAACAACACTTCAGCGATTGCAAAGCAACCGTCGCTGAGTGGTTATAGGTGGCAACTGAACTTCATAGCGCCCCACTAATAAAACACCTTGAATATTTTATTGATACCCCAATACACAGGCTCTCTTCTTCAGGAGCAGCGAATGCCGCGTGACAACGCTTGCAGTAAACTCAATGCAAGGCCTCTCCTTCACAAATGTGTCCACAGCAACATCTACCCGTGGTACCCCTGACATCGCAAAAGCTGCTGTGTAAATGACCCGACTGGTCTGTCCTACGGAATATTGTGGGCAGCTACTACCATGAAATGCACAAAAACCATCGCGCGTCGTTCATCGCGTGCGCGACCAAGGACCGCGCTCTGGCTAAAGGCAGAGGGACCCGTCAGACAAATTAGCGACACTCTAACCGCAAATGGAGTCCCTACGTTGTGCCCACTGCGCGTCGAGACAGGCGAATGGGGACAGCGCAAATTGCTTCTATTCTGGGAGACTTGAAAGCCATAAGTGAACGGCAATCTTGCCATAAGCTAGCAATTAGAAACTGGAACACCACTTCACTCACAGCAAATGAGGACGAACTGATCAGGAAAGACAAACGATATTACTTGGATACTGTTGGTATCTTGTCGACTAAGAGTCGTGGTTCTAACAGTGCAGATTTACACGATGGATGGAAACTCTTCTACTCCGGCGTTGAGCCAGCAGAGCATGTCCAGGCTGAAGTGGGGTTGATCACCGCAGATAGACTACAATTTGCGTTATGAAAAACCGACAAGTCCTACCAAATGAAAGTGGGATGACCTGACGGATGAATATGTAAGGAACACGGTGTATCGTCCTTGTTCAGAGAGCTACCGCAATGCACAGCGGATGCGGTGGTGGAGAGGCAGCTGAATATGCATCTGCTGCTCGTATGTGCGAACGAAAACAACTCGGTGTGACGACGGAAATAACCTCTTGGTGGAGTCTGGAGGTGAAAGTTGCTACTTGAACAAAGCCTAGTATCCTTTGTGCAAATTGTGTCAAGACCTGTCTTCAGAATAAAGCCAAATCTTCTTTCCATTCGCTGTACGCTGAGGCGCGAAAGTTAGCAGTCCCCACGGTTGAAAAGTCCCAAATGCAATCTTGGAAGAATTATAGGCATAAACCAATTACGGTATCCGGACAACTGCCACCCAGGACAACTTACCTCGAATTATGCAGTTCATGGCGCTAGACTGGAGCGAAGTGCGCAGATGTTGGGCATGAGTTGTAGTACAGGCATTGCGTATTCAGTGGGTTCACCTCTTAAGAAAACCGTTAAACCGCCGACGTTGAGCGGTTTGATGAAGTTATGCGGTTGGACTTAAGACCGATGTCTGTTGTATGCGCACATTTTACTGAAGCGATATTTTCAGCTGTAAACCTTAACATTTTCTTCAGGCGCTTGTGTATGTTGTCACTGGGGCAAAACAAGCACTGGTTGGAAACGGTCGAAAATTGCTGGACAAAGCAATTACTAAGAACCGAAGGAATGGCGTTAGCATGGAGGATTTACAGAGAGCTTTTGGTCGTCTCGACTGCATTCTCTTGCCGGGTCACGAAAACTCGCCTGATGTTTTTTCTCATACAGGCAATGGAAGTATGTTTGTGTCGCAGATGTGAGCGATGTATCCGCCATATTTGGACGAAAGTTTAATTGGTAACGAAGTGCTTCAAGCATATATTTGCAACTCCTTTCAGTTTTGTGCTTTTTGATAAACATGAATTTGTTTTCCATCCCTAATTTCGTAAAAAAATTCAAACTAGTGTCTTGTCACTGGTGGTGCCGTTGGTAAACTGTTGCTAGTCAGAAATTGTAATCAGAAAGAACCCGTTTTCTTTTTCAACTTGGCGCAGTGGATGCTAAGTGGTAGAAGCAAAAGTGGGAATACTTTGTCTTACAAAGCTTCCGCCGACGCAACACGTTTATATTTGGTTTTTAATTTTCGTTCGGAGCTTTCTCCGATCGAAAGGCTGGTTATCTCTTCGCGACTCTGGGCTTGCAATGGCTGGATTGCTGGCATGTCACACCCTCGGCAGCAGCACAGTTTAAAACTCACCTTCGACTCAGGTCTGATGATTTTGACGTTTTGCCGACTTCGACGACATTCACCTTCAACATTTTGCCTACTCAGGCTACTACACTTTTGAGTGCTACATCTTGTGGTTAGATTGTTGCAAAAATCATTCTGGTGTTGGTTACGGGCATTTGGACGCATTTTTGGTGGTGAACTATCGGGAGCGCTTTCGTCCTTGCCAATATCTAATAAGATTATTTAACTCAGACCATGAGCCAGTTAAAAGTTAATGACTAAGTTATAAACATACTCTAAAACATTTAGGCAGCGAATTGCTTTGCACGATTTTGCAACCTAAGGATGATTTGAATCACAAGTATGGTGACATCAAGCCTTGGAGTATGCTTTTGTCTTTGTGCGGACTAGAGCTCAACGGATGCATCGGCATGCCGACCGATAAGGGCGACGTTGCCAATGTACTTCAGCAGTTCGTAATTGCATTTAAAAGCACTTGTACGTTGAAAGACATTATGACTTGTTGAATTTTATCAGATTTAACGCAATCACCACAGCATGAACTCGGGCACGAGGTCTTCATCAGTGCTTAACATTTTTATCATTCAGCGATGTTCTCTAAACAGAGTGAAGCTCCCGCGAAATTTAGGCGAAACCTTTTTTTCTTTTAACAGTGGCGTACATCAACCATCGCATTGCAGTCTGGGGCTAGCTGCTGTTGACCCTGCTACTGCTAAACAGCAAGCATTCCTTGTTCCGTAAAATGCCGTGACACCAGCAGCAGAAATAGGTGTAGCAGTATCATGGGTTGGATGCCTATGTTTAATAAAAACTTGACACCTTGTGTTAAGGCTACCTTGTATTATGTAACATGGCCTTCAGGCGGGATTGTCATTTCCCAACCTGGCGCCAATTACCGTTCGTAAAGTGCAAGGTTTTTCAATAATTTGTGAGTGCCAAACATATTTTGCGCTTTTTGCTTTTTTACCTATTTTAATGTAATTACCTTCCGAAAGTGCTTGCTTGTATTGAAATGCTTCACTACGAATGTTAGCTGCAAGGAAAGGTGTATCTCCTGATGAAATTAATTGATGTGTGAATAAAGTGATTATCTTTATTGCTTTTCTTCTCTGATTCATCTTTGTGGGGAAAATTCAAACGAAGTGAATGTTATTTAGCATCTTCTTTTCTCGAAAACGTTTTTTGTTAGACGTCTATGGACTCTCTGTGATTTAGCCGTGCCTTCGTCAAGAATATTTCTAGCTCTTCCGTCTATTCTGCATGCGAGGAGGTAATTCTTTCCGTCTTTATATTTCGAAACGACGGTGGAACATAGGAAACTTTGTTAAACGTGTCGCGTTGGCGCGCACAATTTTTTACGGTGCACCAAGTAAGTTTGTCGCCCTTGCTTTAAATTTCACACACACCTTAGTACTGTACATACATTGATAAAACTGCCCATGTTACTCTTGTTCTCAGGTCTCAGTGAAGCGTTTCTTGATGCTTTTTGTGAGTTGGCTGACTACATTCGTGAAAACCTGGTGCTGAGGGTTGATATTGATGGATGGGTCACTGGAAGAACCATAGTGCGGCTGTTAGGGTCGTCAACGAATTTTCTTAAGGAAACAAAGAGAAATGAAATTGTGTCGAAGCTGGTCGAGGTGCGATGGTCGTTGTGAATGCAGCGATTTTAAACGCGCTGCCAATGGTAGCAAACTCAGTGATCTCATGAACTTAGAACTTCTGGAAGTAACTGTATAATTGAACCGCAGAGTTAAAATTTAACTACGTTTTAGATTAGTGAGCAATTTCAGTGCGTGCTGCGAGCTTTTCTGATCGAAACGTCGTAGTCGCAAGCATTGTGTTACTGGCTGAATTTTGCGTACTTCATTAAAAGCTCCTGTATTCAAGTAAGTTCTGGTCTACACAAAGGCGGCGGGTTTGAACTCACCAGCAAATTATTTATAATAGGAAATCCATTTCACGTAACACTATGCATCCTCAGGCCAGTCCTCTATTTGAATAAGATTTCAGCACTGAAAATGCGTAGTGTTATGAAACCGATTTCGGGTTTAAGAAAATTACTGATGTGTTCAAACCCGTCGCCTTTGTGGCGACTAGTTACTTCGACAAACGCGTTTTCTTTGTCCTTTATTGGCAAATTCATGAGTTTCCAAATCTGTTGTGTGACTCAAAACGACAGTGGCTGAGAAGTTATGTCTAAAACTCTAAAACATAAAAAATGGAACCGCGCTTGTTTGGGGGTTTCGCACGACAGGCGGCTTTAGTGCTCGGAAATAACCTAACGATTTTCTATTGCTGTTGTTTTTCCTAACTTCTGTGATGCGACGGCACATTCTGTTTTACCTATGTTGTAAATATTTTTACAAACGTAAATTTAAGTCTTGTATTCAGTTTAGCTGTTTTTGGCATACGTTATTTTCGACACAAAGATTCCACAAAACGCAAAATGTCGATTTTTATCACCTCGTTCTGAGAAAATAAAAAGGAGTCGAGACGTTAGTTGAAAATCTGCATTGTCGTCAAAAACTTGTGTTTGAACCACGTAAATAGCAACACGTTCTATGTTGCAGAACGCGGCTAATGTCAATTTGTACAAGAAAATGACATTGCATCAAAAGAAGTACATCGAAGAGATGACATCGGTACGGGTTTATGTGCTTTCCTGCGGGTAGGCTAAGCCCGTGACGTACTGAATTTAGACGTCGCTCATTAAAAAGTTTTTTTGTCGTTGGCGCGGTCTTGTTGGTGAAAGTTTCGCATGACTTTCGTTTGTAAACTTGCCATTGTCGACCGCCGTAGTATGCATAACACTGCCAAAAAATCGAACCAATTAACGCATGGTATGAAGACCGGGAAGGCTTTTGTTGTGTCCGAAATGCAGGAATGGGCTCGATGTCTAAAATGAAGTGTGNTGATGACCTTTGCTGATCGACGAATNTCGACCGGTGGNCCCAGACTAAGAGTTAAGTTTTAGTGAAAGATTGACGGTGCATATGTCATGAAACTGTCAATGTCAACGTGCGAAAGAGACGGAAAGCCATAGTTATTTTCGAAATCTCAAACAGGTGCTCACCCTCGTAAAGCGAACTTTCTTTGTTTTGACTCAATGATTTGAGTTAACCACTTCTTGTCAAAGACGTAGTACTGTTAAACAATTGTAGTCCCGTCCAGATCCCACACTTTCTTTGGGAGTGTTTGCCACTCAGCCAAGTACGTGCGACTCAATAACCACTGATTTTATCGCGATATGCAGATAAGCAAAGACAAAGACGCAGAAATCGTCATTTCTCATCATGATAAGCTCAAAGCTAAAGCGCTCGCTATCATCGACTCCATCAGAAATCACTGCTGTGCGGTTTTTGCTTACCAACAATTTTCACGATGGAAAAAATTTCTGTCTTCTGTTGAAGCGAAGTGTTTACGCCCAGTCATCGAAGTCAAGGTGAGCGCGACGGCAGAAAAAGGATGGCTCTTCGCATGAGAGAATCTCTTTTTCTTAGCTTGTCTTGTGCAGGGTTCATACAGTCATTGAAACAATGTTATCATCGAAAATTGTTGATTTTGGGGCGCTTTGTAGATAGGTCATTGAATTGGAAATTTTCAGGCCTAAGCCTAGATATAAACTGCAAATGATACTTGAGCATCTGTTGCATATTTCTGCATGACAAATACCAGTATGCAACGCGTTTTTGGCATACTTGTGGGAGACTATGACTTCCCTCAGTTGTTACATTTTTCCACTATCATAGCCTACATGATGTTTGTGTAATGCCTAGCTGTTTGCATGAACAGTTAATAAATGATGCATTAACACTAAGGCAACTGAGTTTGAATAAGACGAAGATGCAATATATTTCATTGAATACAAGATTCTTCTACAACATTACTGAACAAATACGCATATCCTGGTGCAGCTGCGCAGATAATGCGGATCTCAACGCAGAAAGTTTTTAACTTTGTTTGTTCTGGCAGCATAAAAGCGTTACATGCCAAAAAGTTTTGCATCTTACAGGGTGACACAAAAAAAATGGTCATCACCAAAAAATCGAATAACTTCCAAAATTGTATTTAGATTGACACAAAACTTCAGCTACATTAGGTCAAGCCTGTGTAGCAGACGTCTCCAAAGTTTCAAGTCTGTACTACAAAAACTCTTTGTTTC
>JGI24158J21664_10009651_pt1 | contig 12885 bp, 3 predicted proteins | sample Ectturendosymbi3_FD_21664 | JGI IMG/M metagenome (IMG submission 21664) | reverse complement strand
CCCTTTACCAAATTGTAGTAACTGTACGGCCCGCTTAGTGGTATTACATTTTACGATTCTGCCCTCCTTGCAATTTCTTGTATTGAATACTTACAAGGAACTACTTACGAGAAACCGCACTGTACTATAAATGTACTGAACGTGGGCATCGGAAGGATTTTTTTCCAGGGAGGTGCCACCAGGGGAATTTTCCAAAATTTTTCCAGGGGGAAGCCAAAAGTGGTGAAATTTTTTTCCCACTCGAAACTAAGAAAACAACCTTTTTTGCTGAAATTTTCAAAATCCAGGGTGAGGGAAAGCCCCCTCCCCCCCTACCGGCGCCCATGGTATTGTATGTCGTATTTTGTGCTTTCGTTACAAATTGTGAAAATTGGGAGTGAATCTCATTAAAATTCAATAAATTCCCAAGTTTTACCGACATCTTATACGGCAAAGAGAACGGAATTGTTGGTGGAAAATTAGTACGGCCTGCCAGAGCTTCCGGAGTTGGTTTTTGGCCCGCGACCCGGGAAAGGTTGCCGACCCCTGCATTAATTGAAACCATTGCAATAAGCTGAAATTCATGCTTTTCCATATAAATATAATGTCCCTCTATGCACATAATAAACCTAAAAATGCTCATAGATTAGAATTATTCTGTACGGTATTCCAAAATAACGCCTCAAGCTTTACCTTGTTTAAACTAACCTAGTGGCAATGTGTTGACTGTGCCCCATTTTTTGTCAGATATGCCCCATCCATATCTAAAAAATAAAATGAAGAAATACCAACTCAACTTAAAAAGAATTTAATATCTAGAATTATCAAATAATGTTGCACTGCCCTGACTACAACGTCACAAAAACTCAGAACAGAAGATATTGATTAACTTGGGCAAAACCCAAATCCAAATGCGATTTTATAAATTACTTTGGGTAGCAAAAACACAACTTGATCTGTAACTCGTGACAACGGCGGCCTATCAAGAAAAATTCACTTTGGTACTACGGCTGGTATGAGACTAAATCACCATGGAAACTTTAAAGTTCAACGTTTTCAACTTTTTGAATAAATCAAAAAAGACGACTGTGGCCCTAGTCCTTCTGTGCCCCACATTTCCCTACGTTTAACAAAGTTTTATAATATTCAACGCAGGCTACTATTTTTTAAAGCGCTTCGAAAAACATCACCAAAGGAGCAATTCCAAGCCTTCTGACCTTTTACCATCGCTTATCAAGAACCTCACAGGTAGTATTTGATTGTCCTAAAGACATTGATTGTTTCCATTAGAACAGTGGTTCTCAATCTGGGGACGCGACCCCAGAGGGATCGTGAACCATTTTCGGAGGAGTCGCGAGTAGATATTTTATGTACACAGCTGTATTATACACTTGCTTTGAGTTTTAAATGGGGGTCGTTGGGTTATATTGGATTGCTATAATGGGTCGCGGTACAAAAAAGTCTAAAAACTACTCCATTAGAAGCTTGAACTTCATTAAAATTGGCTTATTCAACCTCTTTTGACTCGACCTAAGTGTGACTCGATCGATTCACGTTCTTCCAGGCAGGTGGAGAGATGAGTGAGAAACTTTTCCAGTCCTTGTCATTTAAAAACTTTTTGAGTTGTGTGGAGCTCTTCAAAAAACTTTTAGTCACGTCACAAAACTCTTTAGATCACTTCGAACGAATGAATTTTCAGCTCTAGCAAAGTTTTCCACTCAAAGAAAACCAGAAAAGCATGAAAACCATCAAAAGCATAGAAATCATCCTGAAGACACAAATGGGTAATTAACTTTGGCGAAGTTCGTCTTTCATCATCAATCACAAATTGATAACATCAAAATCTTACTACCTCAGCGCTGTCGTAAGATTCAATCAAATGCGCGATTTACAGCAGAGTCCCAGTCGTCCTGAATGAAGGATTGAAGAGGTGCAGTGGCGTTGAATTATCGGTGCTATTCATTTTCATATCTTGCCGTTTACGGTAATTTTCAAAAGATAAAGAACATGTTTTTGGATGATGGTTACATTGCTTACCGCGATTTATTGATGAAAGGCACAAGATTCTTTACAAAATGGGTCAAACAGAAAATAAACAAAAGTTCAAAAAACTTAAACTTTTTTACATTTATTGACAATCCATTGTTGCAGTGCAAAAGGGACCTTCAATATTTTTAAACAAATACCTTTTTAAACAAAACCAAGCTGGTGTTAATTCATAAAACCCACACAATGTGCGATTAGTTTTGCAAGAAAGACGATAACAAACATGACCTGGATCGGATTAACGTTGTCTATCGCTTAATTTGCTCATGCTGTCAATCATGTACAGTTCAGACTAGAGATGGCACGGTCCAAGATTTTTCAGGCCAGGACCGCCCATAGCCCGCAACATCTAGCCCATTAACGACTCGTGGACGGAGGACATTTATTCTTTTTCAAACCGGCCCTCCCATGACCTGCTAAACAATTGGCAGATTTGTCTATTTTGCCTCCTGAGGCAAAATATCTGCTACGGGTATTTTGTCTTCTGAGGAAAAACATCTGCTGAAACTATTTTTCCTGTTGTGGAACATGATTGGTTGAAGTGGTCATGTCATGTGACAAGCACAATATACAAAGTTGCATCCTTGAATTAGCGTGTAAGGAAAAAAATCTGCAGACGCACATGGTTGCTATAATAGGTGGCGGCATGGATGTAGCGCTAAAAAGGTGTGGGAGCGCGCCAAAAAAAACTAGCCATTTTAGAACAGCTTCGAACTCATTTTTAAGCAAAACATGAAAACAATGTGGTAACGCCATTCCCACGCGTTCCAGCCCCACTACACCCTGGATAGCGGTACAAAAAAGGTTGAAAACCACTGATTTAAAGGTTCACCTTGCAAAACGCACTCAATTCTAATAACACCAGGTCGCGGCCCGTCAAAAATTCCTCTCTGGCCCACAGGTTGAGAAACCCTGTGTCAGACGAAGACTGCCGCGAAAAGCGTATAAAAGCAGCAGCGATGATTTGCTGCAACTGTCAAAATTAATCAAATTGCGGAGTGTTTGCCGTTAACTCAATTCGCAAAGGAAACGTTTACGGGTCACTTCACCCTTTCGTGCAGTGTGCTGCTGTCAGTATCCAGGCTGTATCAATGATCACAGCTCCGCAGAAGAATCGGTCTTTTCTTTTCCTGAACAAACCTACTTGCCAAGGATGGCTTTTCCGTTCCGCTGTGACACCTGCATGAGACAGGAAAGTACTGCAGGTGTGAAGCAGCCGAGTGATAAATCGACAGCTGTAAGCCACGATTAACTTATACGTTGGTGCTCGTGTTCTGTCGAACTATATTGCCATGTCGACAAGGTTTACGCTTAAAAGGAACCTTTTCGTGCAACTAGTAGAACTCCAGAAAAACGTTTACTCTTATTTCGCCAAGACTCGTAGGTTTGCACCGCAAGAACTTATTGTACAGTGAACAAACAATGATGAATGCAATATTGAAATGAACGACATTTTCGTGCCACGTTTTTCAATTTAATTTAAGAACCAAAAAAGCGGAACATTTTTTTAGAAGCATAAAGTAGGTAATCATCACCGAAATTGTTGCAGTTTCCATTGCTCGCAACAAACACGCTACTGGCATTTTTACAGCAGCTCTGAATTTTAATTTCCCATCAATTTTCACCGAAATCTCTTGTTCTTGGTAAACCGCAAATCAGCTCGAAAGTCAGACACTTCCGGCCTATCTAATGACACTTCCGGCCTATGTAATGACACTTCCAGCCTATGTAATGACACTTCTAGCCTATGTAATGACACTTCCGGCCTATGTAATGAGAATATCGCAGAGTCCTGGATCCTGGGATTTCAATTCTAGAGAGAAAGTTTTAATGCCAGAAAAGTTGAAACGTATTTTCAATACATAAGTCGAGATGAGTTTATTGGTGGAAACACAAGATAAATTTATTCGAGCGAAGACCAAAGTACCGGAGACGGAAACAAATCTGTTGACCAGGTCTTTTCATCAGACATCCCACGGCAGTTAATCTTCCTCTCGAGGTTTGGAGTTGATGGCTGATTGTAGATGGATTTTCAGTTACGATTAAATTAGATGTGGAAAACTATGCGCATTAAATTTTGCTGAATTTATCAGCAGAGCTATAGCAAAAAAATATTGCTTATAACTCGACCATTTACTATAGTCTGCGCACGGTTGGCGCAACGACTGCTCAACATTTTCCATAATTGTGGAAAAATTAGTAAAGTAATATTCAAAAAGTAAAAAACGTGGTAGTGGACGACTATCCTTGACAATAAACAGAGATAGCACCACTGAGAAGTTTGCTCCATGAAATAGCGCCAAGCTAGAGAAGGATATGCGAGAGACAACAAACCTGAAAGCTTCTGTGGAAGCACCACAGTGGAACAAACAAACAAACTAGGCGGAATATATACTATTCTAAGACCGTAGTGTCTCATTCTTGGTTGTGAAAGGATTCCTTTCGATAGAGAGTGTTTGCAGCGAAGTCGATTTTGGAACCTAATATGCTGATCACATATTTGACACTTTGTCAACTGTTACATGTTTTTACTGTAAAAGTTTTAACTGCATTTAACTTAAGTGCCTGTTCGAGCCAGCAGCAACATGAGGCTATATACACTGATGTGTCTTACCTCCAACTATCCTTGATTCTACTGCCTGAGGGGCAACGCGAGGTAAGCCACAGTCCTTATGATCTGAAGTAGGAGATACTTGTGGATGAATGAAAGAGGTTGGTGTAGGTTGGGGATAAATCGGTTCTGCAAAAAGAGATCGGTGTTTCCAGGATCATACGAACGAACTGTTGGTGTTGACTTAATGTACATTTGTAAAAGTTCATGAGGGTTAAAATTAGTCTATTTTACCATAAAACAGGTTTCAGAGAAGCCATAACTGCAGACAGAAGGTTCTGTAACAAATGAAACCTTGAGTCTTCCGTCATAACAGAGAGTTGATTGAAGAATTACTCATCGAGCATTAATTTGGTATCGAAAGACTTCGGGCGTGGTTAGGGGTGGGTGGAGCGTGGGCGGGGGAGTTAGGAAGGTGAAAAGTTTTGATGGCTTGCAGAAGAACCTCATTCAGCGACGACAACAACAACTGTTTCAATTCAATAATTGGTGGAAAGTGTAAATTTGAAAAATTCGAATGATTTCCTGTGCGGTGTTAAACATTCCCTTCTTCAGTTAAAAACTGACTCTCAGCAAAATTTCACGGTTTGTTTGTATTTTATCTTTGCAGATATTACCTTTGCAGATATTACCTTTGCAGATATTACCTTTGCAGATATTACCTTTGCAGATTGGAATTTCACAAAAATCCCATCTCTGTGTAGCGTTGCTTGTGAAACACCAAGGATTGCCTGCAAAGTCAGGACTTCTACAGAAGTTGTGATCTCCAATCCCTAGCCCAGGAAAGAATTCGTCGTGGCTGCGTCAAAACGTTAAGTTTATTACAGTTCAAACAGTTTATAAACCGGAAAAACTGAACCAAACCGATTTACTATTCAACTGCTCTGATGCAAGAAACAATGTTCAAACGCATTTGAGGAAAAGCCAGTTGATGAATTTTTTTAAAAATTGTAGCAAGTTATTCTATTAATCTTATTTACGAAAATTTCAATAGGTATGAAGAAAAATCTCATACGGAAAACAGAAAATGTGTTCGACAACCAATGAAACTTACCACCAACCTCAACAATTAATGCACGGTAGGCCCGCCACCAGGGAGGCAACCGAGAAATTGCCTCCCCCCCGAAAATTTTCTGGTCGTGACCCTGATACACGACATTCATTTTTGAAAAACATTTTATGTAGTTCAATCATCTCCGCAAAAATCAACGTCGCATGTGACTCTGATGAAGAACCATAGCACAGAACGAATCCTCTCAACTTCATCTGCAAGCATTTCTGTTGGAGATCCGTAGAGTAAAAAGATTTTTCTTTACCCGTTCAGCAAAAAGAAGTTTTTTGAAAAAGCATCTGTGTTAGATAAAAACCATCAAACCTTTAGTAATGAAGATTTTGAAACTAACTCACTAAATATGTGGGTGTGGATGCATGGAAGTCCATCTCTGGCACGAAACTCCTTTTCTTGTTTTTGAAATTGATCCTCGATATTCTGAGGGATTGTTTTTCAAGAAGCAATCAAGAGATTTGGAGTCAGCAGGAAGAATGAGTTTCTTGCTGTCTTGAAAGCAATTATGTATTATGTGTGGTTTAAATGTACGTCAGCTTAATTACTTGGCATTTAGAGATGTCAACTGTGATTTGACAAACACTGAAGTGAAAAGGCATTTGTTCTGGAAACATACGCGATAAATTGTTACGTTGAAGATTTCCAAATTACAAACAATGTGCAGAAAAAAAAATTTTCTCAAAAACAATTTCTATAAGTTCTAGAATTTGTGCGTAAAAATTGAGAGCGATTGAACAACTGAAAAAAAACTTTGTGATGTTGATGAAAAAGTATTTTTCATCAAATTAAAGGATGTTAAAAAGAACATCAACAAAAACTGGAAACTTTGCTTCAACGGTTTGGGTGCGAAAGACTTTATTTACACCAAAGCCAGCAAAAATGAAAGACATTTACAAATACAAGAAACGGTTTTTAAGTTTTTGATAACACTACAACCTTCAATCATGAACATAAAAAGGCAATGTTTAGTTGTGATCGGGAACAGCAAGAGTGGAATCCTTTAAGGTCCATAGCGGCCACTTATATGAAAAGTACAAATTAAAACATAAGTTTTTTTTACTGCAAAAACCACGAAATATTCAAGGCGTTATCCTGTCCTCATAATATAAACAAATTAAGGCAACTGTTACTCATCTAAATCAGAGATAGGGAACAAATTTACTGTTACAGGTCACATAAATTTGGAATATTGCAGCAAGTCGCAAAAAATCCCAGAATTAATCTCACGGCGAAAAATACAACCAACTGCGCATGCTTATTTTCACTTAAATACGCGAAGCCAACAAAATTGGGCAAAAAGTTCTGACGCAGGGCTGCACAAACTTTTCGCTATTTCTGGCCACATTACGTTTACTTTTATCAATCACGACCACCAGTGAGTTCAAGATATTTTATATTTTGCATTGCTTCCGTTCTGCTTTCACACGCTGAGCTTACCCTGCTTCCACACGTTTGTTTGGCCTTCTTTCTACTAAGTACTGTATACTCATATAGCAGACATAACTTCTATATTTTAAATTACATAATCATGTGCACGGCCGCATCAATTTTAATCGAAGGTCACATGCGACCGTACGGCCGCAGGTTGTGCACCCCTGTCCTGACGCATTAAACGGGTACATGGGTTGCATGTTTCCCGCTCTGGTCTAAATTCTGAGCGTAGTAGGTTTGATCAGCCATGTTCCTCGTTGCAAAACGGCAATAACATTCAGAGACAAATGTGCATCCAAGGTGCCAATTGCGAGCCAGGCTGGGGGTATAGCTCCTCACAGATAAAAGTCTAACTTTAAGAAACCACCACGTTATCGATGTGACCAAAGTCACCCGTTTCAGGATGGTGTCATTCTTTAGATGTACCATGTTTCCCTGGATTGCTTTTTTTGTTGCCATTTTAAATAAATTGTAAACCAAAAATTTCTTTTAAATCTAAAGACAGGCCAGCGAACCAACACCAACGGCACTCATTGACAAAGTGCAAGCAATGTTTGTTATGTGCTCTCTGGTCCTTCAAAAGTAAGCCTTTCCTTTTCAACTGAAATTGAGATCCTTTCACCGCAAACAAGCAGAGGTGCTTGTGAAATATCGCACAAACACCATGTAGTCAGTTTCAGTTCATTTGTTGAAATTTTGATGGTCCACGTGTAACTGTTTCAATACATATCAACGTCCAGTGACGCATTGCTTGATGTTTACTTAAATCAAGCTGTACTTACTTTCAGGACACTGAGCGACCAAACAACTTCTTGCAGACAAACCGGATCCGCTGCAGGCCGTTTTGTTTGCTCCACTGCTCTGGCACGATCTCCGCCTGCGGATGTCAAACAACTTTCTTCTATGACCAAAAAAACATGCGCCGCGACATCAAGTTCTTGCACCAACTACATATATACACGCACACGTGTACGAATAGTCGACGGGCACGCGTGAGAAATTGGCTAATCGAACGAACAAGCTTTTCTAACCATGTCGCGCAGTCATGTACGACAAGTTTTTCTATAGCCTCAAACATAGCTTCATGCAAATAAAAAAATGAAAAAAGTAATACTGTTATTCAAGATCGCAATCACAAACACACAAATACTTTGATTGGATACCTGCCCTTGCTCTGAACACTTCCCACCTCTGATTGTTCTTCTTTAACTCGATTAGTTTGTCTGCTAAACACGTGGTTAACGGGACGTGCTTCATGGTTTTCACCCAAACTCTGCTTTGGCACGGACAAGTGCATTTTCATAGAATGGGAGAAGGAAGTATTACTAGCTTCCACTATCTCCAACTCCCTGAGCACTGCTTATGTTTGTTTGAGAGTTATTCAATGGCACAAAAGTGATGAACCTGAAACAGAGACCTTCGCAAAAACAAATCTTCCTCCGCAAAGTTTTTGCAGTGGCGTTTTTTAATAGCTTCGACCTTAGGTCTATAAACGTAAATGCATAATTGATGATGACACTTGCAGGTGGATTTATAAATTGCAAAGCTGCTCCAAACAACGTTTCTTTGCGACTATTGCTTTTCCTTGACCTTCATTCGAGATTGCTACAAAAGCATTGCGTTCAACGTTTCAAAATATAAGCTTATCTGGGTTAAAACAACGCTTTAAGAAAAACACATTTTTCTCATTATGTTACTAAAGATGTAGCGTTTCCTTTTCCCTGTTATTACCACTTTTAACGAATACTGCAATACAAATTAATTTTTACTGAAAAACTCCGGCATTATAATTAATGAACCGACCCAATGCTTCTCAGACTTGCTTGACTGCAATCAACCTCTTGCTACTAATTCCAAGGCCAGCAGTAAGTCCGTAAAAATATTTGTTGCAATTGTTAATCTCCCAGCAAGCAAGCGATTGCGAAAATCACTGAATGTAGCCTCTCAGCTATTGAGTCTGCTGCTTTGTCTCGGGTAAACTGCGTGGCTTATCCTTGGTACGCACTACCACAAGATTCAACCACTTTTCTCAACGCTTGTCGGGACGGTGACACATTGCAAAAGAAAGTTTAAATGAAAGAAAAAAGCTTTTGTACAAGGCGCCCTGCTTTGTTGAAGTCGATTGGCGACTTATCGTTTTGCTTACCTGTACGAAAAGCCCTCCCCACACGAGCGACTGCACTGTTGCCATGACGACCAAAGTGTCCATGTTTCTTCCTCTAAAGGAGGAAAATTACTTGAAACTTCGCAAAATTCTGAGAAAAATTTTAAATTTTAGTTTCTCCACCACACGATGAATCATATACGAAACATTTCTAACTGAAACCTTAGTTGAAACGAGCAGGTTAGGATTGGCAAAGAATGAATTGACACGTCATTCGATATAAGATTTTCAAAATCGAATGGTCACAGGCCATTGCTCTCGAATGGAAATTTTGCTCGAAATTCTGTGACGGAATCAAAAACTTCTACAACAAAATAACCATTCACTTTTTCAGCAGAGCTCACGAAGAGCAAAACGCTGCTTCACTTTGCATTTTATGAAAATATATATGTGAGTAACATTTCCCAAAAAAACATTTGTTTGGGTAATACTTTTAGACCACGAATCAATTTTTTGCACTTGATACAATTTCTTATGATATCCTGGATAAATTAGCATAAATTTTGAAAGGAAAAGTTACTCTGTTTGACTTTTGATTTAAGTAGTTCAACCAATTGCAGTCACGGTACAACGCTTGGGCTTTTCGCAACAAGAGTTTTAATAAAGAGTTTGTAGCAAAATTTGCCTTGCGGCCATTTGACTGTCGTAGATTTAGAGCTGACGAAACGCACATCGCATCAACTTTGCTTCATAGAATCTTGGATATTTCAATGTGTTATAGAAATCTTTTAAACTCTATTGTGAGATCTGCAATGTCATTGGTTTAGATAGTAAGAATGTCTTTGGTTTATCAAATGTCCAAATGGTGAATGAGCAAAATACCAGCAGATCCTCCAAATCTATCTTACATAACTTTTTGATAACGCCGAAGTTATTGAAGCATTTTATCAAATTTCAGTTAAAGATTATGCTGCACATTTGTTAAAATAGTAGAATCAATTGGTTATTTTGCAAAATTTAATCTACTGTAAAGTATTATGAGCCAAAGTGGTTGTTTCAAATGAAGCAGTTGGGTAGTTTAATTCTGCACAATTTACACGTTTTCATTTTCTTTCTTCGCTGAAATTACCGAAATTTTTATTGTTCTCAAACCCAAAAACTCTCTACCAGATATTATAGACCTAAGCTTTTACCTGCAGACAAAAGTGTAAAATATTATTTCTAAATCTTGTCTGATGCAGCCAGATCTCAGTAGCATTCCCTGTTTCTCAACCTGCTGGCACTGCACGTTTGTCAATGTGTAAAACTACTCTGGAATTCGTTATTTACTTTGCTCTGTCGCGATTGCATCAACGCATTTTTAATCTAAGTTGTTATGTAGTTAAAAAATCTCGGGAAGATTTTGGGTGATTCAAAGTATTTTGAATTCTCTGTGGTTCATTCCTCTCAGACCTCTATAACTGCCATGTGTAATCGACACCCTGTATAGTTAGCAGATGAAATGTTTGCAATAAAGGACGAAGTCGCATCATCAAGTCGTGTCTAATCCTTTTGCATCATTTCCTCTACAACTTTGTGCGTCTCATTCATGGGCTGTTTATTCTTTTACAACTTTGCAAATTCCTTCCAATGAAAATGAGACCCTGAATTTCTTGCTCGAAAAATCACTGGCTTCGAAAAAATGGTTGAAGTTTCAAGATTAATTACAAAGCAGCCGTCTTCAGATTAGATGTGTCATTGTAACATCTTTGAGCATTCCATGGAGAGCTTAAAACAAAGTAACTTAAAAAAAACTCTGAACTCACTTAAACCGAGCAAAACTGCTGCAAAGATCACTGCTTTCTTCATGGCTGTAGTTTGGTACAGTAGGATGAAGAGTACAAAAATTCCAGTCACTGCCTTTCGAAGAAATCTGGCTCTGCCTGAATTTTAATTAGGCTTTTCTGTAGAGAAGCCCTACTCACCAAGTATGCGTTCAAGGGTTATAAGAGAGCAGGGTATTGTCACAGAAATGTTTGCGTGCAAATAATGTTTACAGAACGCGGAAAAAGCATTTCTTTGGTGACGTGTTTTCCTGATTTGTGAGTAAGCAGTAAGCGATGAGTCGCTGTGAATTAGCTGGATAGGAAGCAACGCACCGACATTCTTTGTAAATGAAATAACAATCTGCTCGACGGCAGCGAACGCCTTTCTAATCCAATCTTGCCTTTAATTCGTCTTAATGTTTGTCACTTTGCAAGGGGTTCTAAAACTGCAGCAGCTTTCGCTGTGTTTTGACGGACACAAAACAGAAGCTTCGAGCCAGATAATGAGAGCTCATCGATTTGCAGCCAGAGGGCAATGCTGAATTTAGCAGTTTTGTTTTTATTCGTTGAGACAAGATTCGAAGAAATTCTGATTTTCATGAAAAGAGCCGGATTTTTACCAATATTCAGTCGGCNTAACAACTGGAAGGAAATAGGCTATACAACATAATATCAATTTCAACCTTATTGATACATCATGACCTTNCAAGAAATATGATCACCTTTGGCTCTTATTTGTCCAAACTCGCATAGACAGGTAATAAAATATTACGAGGTTTCAATCGCGATTCCCATGCAGGTTGCCTAACCACACAAACTCATATCTTTTGCTGTCTTCCACCTTGTGTTCAAAGCATGCAGATCAAGTTGATGAAACGGGAAACACTTTTCAGAAGTTTGAAATCCTCAATTTGACGCAAAGAAGTACAAAAACGATAGCAAAAACTGATAGTTACGTGAACCTTTCTGAACAGCTGAACAAAATTTGAGAGTACACTACACCAGTTTCCCTGTTGATGATTTAACAAGTAGCAAACACAAGATTGGAAGAGACAGGCTTGCTTGCCTTTCTGCGATTTGTACTCAAGTTATGAAAACGTGTTGTTTGCGTTATGTAAGTAACTTGTCTCCACAAAGGCGACACAAGCGTTATATAAGTTAAGTAACTGTGTTACGAAACAAGTGCTATTCAACTGTATAAATGGGCTATTTAAGTAACTAGTCTCCACAAAGGCGGCACAAATGTATGCTTGAGTCTAAGTTTCATCCACAGGCTTTCCGCTTTTGTTGACTGAGTTTTGCACAAATGTAAAATAGAAGTGCCACACACTCTTCTAAATGCTTGCAGAAAGGAAACAACCTTTCATTAACAACAATTGAAAGCTGTAGCCTTGCTGCAAGCTTCGAGGAACGAGTCGACTGGCTTCTGCTTTCAAGACTTTGCGACTTGCACATATCTGTTTTCAAGTAATAAGCCTCCACAAAGATGACGGAGTCGAATCAATCAGCAAAATTTTTATTAGAAAATCTATATCACGTAACTATCCACATCCTTAGTCCTGAAATTGCATTCAGATAAATTCTGTGGGTTTCACAGTAAAAAATCGATTTCCAAATTTTTTAAATTTTACTGATTGATTTGCTTGCGTCACCTGTGTGGAGACTACTTACTGAAACGTTAGGTATGTTTAATACAGTTTCGTATGTAATGAATGAAGAATGCCATGCTATTCTTCTACAGGTCATCAAAATCAGGGTACGAACCGTGTGATACACTTTACAACAGTTTTTTTCACCGAAAAGTTTTCTTGATTGAGCGGATGGGTGCTGCAAACTATTCGTG
>JGI24158J21664_10009650_pt1 | contig 12886 bp, 9 predicted proteins | sample Ectturendosymbi3_FD_21664 | JGI IMG/M metagenome (IMG submission 21664) | reverse complement strand
GATTTGCTTATAACGGCACTTCTAGGGGATTCTATAAGGAACGTTATTGCTGAATTAAAGTTATAAGCGAATTGAAATGCATTTAGAAGATGCCATTGGGACCGAACAAAATGTTACGTTATAGACGAATTGACGTTACATACGAAGCCGTTATAAACGAATTCAACTATATAGAACAGATTTACAAGAAGTTTCAGGCTCAATTCGGATTAAACTAAAAAAGTTAGTTTCAGGGCAAATTGTTTATTTTTAGGGCAAATTGTTATTTTCAGGGCAAAATTTTTCCGCCCTCCCAGTAAATTGCCTTCCCGTACGCCTATGCGTAGAGCGATGGCATTGCCTCCCTGGCCTTTAAAAAGAGGGACAACGGGAGCAAGGCGTCGTATTCATAACAGCACCATAGGTAATTTTATGGTTTATCAGGATCGAATTGTGATACATTTTCTATTGTTTCTTTTGTTATTTTTGAGGTCAACATTGTTGTTGAACAGTAGCAAGCATAATTGGTAACAATTTTTTTGTTTTTCATAAGTTTCCATTGCCCTCAGCTTTTTACTGCCCTACCGACGTTCCGGCGTCCCTGAATGTAAGTGCTCTGCCAGTCAGGCAAGTAGTATATTTGACCTCGGAAATTCCAATTGGAAGTTGAAATAGCACAGTTTTGATCCAGTGCTTATTAAGGTGTCCTCAAAATGTACTCATGTCATCAAAATGTATCTGGAATAGGAGCATAAATGTTATTGCTACAGTATATTGGCGTATAAGCACGAAGTGCAATCTTGTGTGATTGCGTCATAGGTAGTATGGCTGAATCCACCAACATGGCCAGTAAAAGCATCTTTAGGTTGTCAGTAGAGATGGCACGGGCCAGCACTTCTGCAGCCCGCCCCGCCCAGAGCTAACAAGAAACCTTCTGGCCCCGTCCGTTTGCCTAAACAATAGATTGATTTCTGGACTGGCCCGGCCCGTGATATAATGTAACCTCAAATGCAAAGTAACAACACTTAAGTTTTCAGTTCTCTGTCCTTTGGACACTGAAACCATATAGTCTTAAGGCAGTGGCTATACATTTTTAGGGCAACAGTAAAATGTTTGCAATATTCTTTGCATCCTGCATGGCCATAGACTCTCGTCAAAAGAGATTTGTAATGAATATGCAGCCCAGACAATGTTTTGCCAGAGCCAAGTTCTTTCCGACTGAAAAAATCCAGTTTTTTGATTTTCAAACAAACCCAAGTGCTTTGAAAAAAGCCAGAATTTCAATCAAAATCTGGCTTAAAAAATACAAATTGGCAACTCTGTGCTTTGATTGATTCATAACATGCTTCACTCATTTGCGTGGAAACAAGTCAAACGGAACGTAAGCAGAACGGTAAAATGGAGCGAAAAGCAGCAAAAAAATTTTGTTGTTAGTTTGTGAAAGTTTGTGAAAAATAAATTTTCGTCTAATTTGCGAGCAGACCTCAGCGGCCTGGAATGACGTCACCGCTAAAGAATTGATAGCGGACTGTTTCAAAACCTTAGCGGACGGTCCGAAGACTGGACGCTTAACGTCCCATGCCATCTCTAGCTGACAGTAAAGTATAAATATCTTTTTTTGACAGCGAAAAACCATGGATAGGAGGCGACTATTTTTTGCTTTCCTGAACAATTCCACAAATATCGGGGAGCTTGTTGCTCGATACCTTTCACTCACACCTATCATGTTTTTCAGAGCGTAGGCGATCGGCATGCCGTCTGTCAGGACGAGCTTTGGCTAATTTCTACACATTGCCGTCGGGGCATATGGCTTACTACAGGAGTTACAGGCTCAAGAACGACAACTTTCAAACGAGTTAAAGGTCGGCTCGGCACGAACTGCTCAAACTAAATCGCAAAGGAATTCTGTGGAGCAACGGCGTTGCGCAATTTAAAGGTCGCAGCAGCTAGGGTTGCCAGATGGCCGGTATTTCACCGGCTTGGCCGATATTTATCTGTTAATTAAGCGGAGACCAGTATTCTAAAAACCAGTACCTGAAGCCGGTATTTTTAATATAAATAATTTGCTGTAACTGCAAAAAGAACTAACAGTCTAACATTGAATTTCTCAAATTATAACGACTCTAGTAGTAAATCTTGTCAGAACAGTTCCTTCATGGAAGTTTATAATGGCTAATGCTTACTTGTGCCTCGACAACACTCATTATGTCTACGTTTTCCCTCTTTCTTTGTTTATTCATACATAGCATCTTCCTTCGTCCCAAATGTGATATGTACAAGTATGTTTTGCCGATTAACCGTGCAACTGTCGCAGGTGTGGTTGTTGTTTGAACTACTACCGGAGGCTGTTGCAGGGAGAATGCAGGAAAGTCATATAAATGGACAGAACAGTGACATTGTAGACATAATAAGTGAAGGAGCAGGCAAAATTTTGGGGGTGCGAAGAATTTTTGCCCGAATTTCCCCAAACTTGCCCGAAAAATTTTTGGGCCACTTTTCGTGCGAATATTTTCTCATGAAGACCGTATTGGGCGCCATTTCTTCAAATCAAAGCATGTTGGGCGTCATATTTTTCAGAACAAAATATGTCGCGGGCTTTTTTTAAATCAAAAAACGTTGGGCGCTTTTTTGCGCGTATTTTCAAAGAGTTTGCCCAGATTTTCAGGGATTTTGCGAAGGTTTTCACACAATTTGCCCAGATTTCGCCGGATTTTCACCAAATCAAAACTGTTGGGGGTGAGCGTGCACCCCGCCTCCTACACCACTGATTGCAGAGACTACAGAAATCACGCGAGCTACATTCACAATCACGCGAGCTACACCGAACAGACACATTTCGTCAGCGAACTATAGCTGGCTCAACCAAGGCCAGGGGCGTAACGTGGTTACGCTCGGGGCAATAAGCAAGTTTTGCGCCCCTATATTCGAACCTGAGGTCTTTTGGAAGCAAATGAATTGTATGTAGGAATGTACTTGTAACATTGTTGGGACTTTTTGGCATCCCCCGCAGTCATTCCACGCCCCCCCGCAACGATTCGGCGCCCGGGGAATTGTGGTCCTTTTACCCCACCCTCGTTACGACCCTGAAGCAAGGGCAAGCGAATCAACCTGCAGGCCATTTCTCAGCCGCCTCAGTGGTCCAGAATGTAGTCAGAAATTTTTTCAAGAGTTTCGGGTAAACTAGAAAGTATTTGTTGCAAACTGAAAAAACATAGCACGCAAGAAATTATTAGTAATATTAACGTGTTATTAATACGGGCAATACTAGCGTAGAAAAACAAATATCATCAAATTGTACGGAACTATGTTCACCTCAGAAATTGATATACAGTACGACATGTAAAGTTGGAATTTTGCTAAGTGCATTCTTTTTTTAGAGTTCAAGAACACCTCCGTTCACATTAAACACTGCAGTTATTGTTTTTCATTTAAAATAGGTTAGTTTGCTAATGCTTAGCATAGGGCTATGCTCATATAGCGTACGTTTATAAACTGTTTGAAACATTTTCAAACCAAACATTGTGGGAGCTTCATGAAATTGTAAAGAAAGTAACATGAAAAATAAATGCATTGTTAAAAAACCGTTCGTTTCAAAATTTTTATTCGAGAATCCCGTGCCATTAAATATGCGCTTACAAATGCAGCCTAGATCTGCCACTGTTGAAAAAATGGCCGATGGTTTTACAAAACGAATCTGGCAACCCTAGTGTTAACAAAAAAAATCTCCACTCAAAACAGGTGGTCTCTTGCGTCACCACCAGCGAGGGCGAATGCTGCCAATGCTGGAGATAACGGAATGTGCGCCTAGTGACTATCACGGAATGTACACTGTCCACAAAAACTTTTTGAGCAGCTGCTTCTTTTAGTAAGGCTTTGTTTCACAAAGATGTTGCAGAGTTACGAGGTTCGACAAAATTGGAAGTCAATGTAGCCTCAAAGGCTGCACGATCATCAGATGACAGGTAGTTAACGTTTCTCTTCTGCTTGATCTTCTGTCAATAGCCAACCAATTTACGAGTACCTGCAATTCATAACTTATACATTACGTTACCTCATATAGCGGTGGTTAAATGATTTTAAATTTATCAACGAACCGCGTTTGACACGTTTTACAGTGGAATATAAAATAACATGTCACTCGGGTAATCAAACATTTGTGGCAGTTTTTTGTTGGTGTGCATTAACCAGGTGCTTTGATTCAATTAGTTAACGCTGCTACTATGGAATTAGCCGAACCTTGAGGTATCGCTGACATATCTTACTCCGTTTGGTTTTTGTTGTGCTCATTTATTTGGTCGCATCAAATTTTTGCATAAAGTATTGGGATGCCTTTAAGGCTCCGATCGCAAAGGGAATAATGTGTCTACCGAACGGTAAGCAAGCTTCCGTTCCCAAGCATGATGAATTACATCGACTGAGAATGCATTTCAGTTTTACAAACACAAAAATGAACGCCTTGTTCTCAACATGCTCAAATTCTGTAACACCATTGCAGTGCTGCACTAGTACATAACTGTTGACGCATTTCTGCTTTAGCTATCATGAATATCTCCAGAATATGAGAAAACAACAAATATTTTATGTGGCAACGGTAAACCCATTTCTTGTGGTGTCCTGTCCTTGTCTGAAACACATTTTGCTTCCATAAACTATATAACCGCATTGCGCATATTAAACCTACTCAGAGCAAAAGACTTACCTGCTNCTATAAATNGCTCCTTTTACACTATAAACAGCCTCGGCCCTCCGNGAGGTCTGCAGCTTAAATGAGCCTTGGTCCTTCGCAGCCTCCCACTCTCTGATGCATCGGCATATTCGGAGGTCATCGCAGAACTTTTTTATAACAGCCGCGTTGGCGCCATCTATGCGTGTGCTCTGCGAGTACCACATATACTGTATGTGCTTGTGTTTCATCAAAATAATTGTGCTAGCGCCAACAAGCGTATGGCGCATATCTATCTTCGTGTTCTGCTATGTAATTGTCTGTTTCTTACTATTGCCATGCGTGCGTAAGTCAACTGCGTTGCGTGCGGGGGTGCAGACCCTATACAATACAGCAGGTATTTTCGTGTCGTACAAAGTGCTAGTCCTCAAGGCTGGAGTACAGGAGACACACGTGGCCATAATCGCTCGCCAGTCATGGAAAGCTGCAAAACACCGAAATAAGATATATGAGTAGTTTAATGCCTGGCGACAGAAAGAGCATGTCTTACCACAATTTTCGAAGGAAGAACTTTCTTGGAACCAGGCTTGTCCACGCAGGGCGGGATCCTGGGGAGGGATTGGGATGATCGCCTCCCCGAAACCTACAAAAGTAACTATATTCACCATGATTTCGTACAATTCGTGAAACAGCAATGGCAGTGTAAACCATTTTGCTGTCTACTGTTTTGTCACAGCAGTTTTGTGAAGGATACTACATCTTTCTTGCAGTAGTGAACCCATAATGAGTCTTGACTACCAAATGTTGCTCAAATCGCCCCCTAACCTTAATGACTGGATCCGTCCCTGCGTCCACAGGACACTCTTTTCCTCTTCTACCCTATGGCGACTTGTGGCTGTCCCATTCATGGGATTTCCTAGAAAGTAGTAATCCGACGTATATTATATCATGTGCACATCTGATGTTTAGCCTCTACAGAGCCGTGACTAAGCCAATCAAAACCCCTAATTACGGAAAACAATGCAAATAGGGCAACCCTTTTTGATTTGTCAACTCAGTAACATTATTTTCGGTCCTCGCATAACGACGCCATGGAAATGAGGTTTTGCGTGCAATGGTTTCTGTGCAGTGGGCATATATCATGGTTTATTACTTTCCTTTATTGCACCGGACCAAAAAATTGTTTCAGAGGAATGTTATTTTATGGTTTTGCACGGGTATTAACCATGTGCCTAGTGTGACCTGTCTTTCCTGCACATTTTGTTTATTCTCGATTTTAGAAGACCAGACTCACTGTGTTTCTCTGAACACCTTTGCAAGTGATGAGGATTACGGTCTTAAGGAATAAATCGTTAACTGTAACTTCTAATTGCGAACCTAACACCAGATAAAAGACAAAAAGATATTTAGTCATATTAACACAATATATTTGCAAGACTTTGTACAACAGACCCAAATTCGATCCACACTGGCAGTCTCCGACGATGCAGTAATCCCACTTACCCTTGAATAAAAGCCTGGGCGCATCCATACGAGGCGGTCTGCGAGCGGTGTTCGAATAGTCACGTTCGCAGTTTCAACGGCGTTGCCAAAGAGAGAGAAGCGGAGCACTTTTTTCAAGAGACTGAAGGGTAATACCCTTGCTCTGAGGAAATTGCAGAAGCGTGCGAATGGTGCAAAATGCTTTGAGCAGTTGCGAACTTGGTGAACCGGATTTTTTGCACAAGCAACAGCACAGGGCATAACAACAGCTGAAATGCGAGTGCTTCAAGGATTTTCAACATCAGAAAATTCCGAGCATGCGATGTTACAACTAAATCCGATGGGACTTGGACGAAGTTCAAGCTGACTGCCCCATCTAAACCACGGACAAAATTTCAATTCCATGGACAAGCCTGGGAAAAACATGTTTAATCATGCCACTAAGTAAAATTGTGTCCTGCTTTCGAATGCTATTACTATTCCAACACTGCACAGATGATTCTATTGCTCGTTTCAGTACAGGAATGAACGAAAGAATCTTCCTGTATTTCAACAACATGGGTAAATAACCCAAAATATTATTTGTAAAGTGCCTGACGTCAATTCGGAATATTGGGCCTTGGCCTCGTCCTCTGGCCCCCATGCAAATAGTTACCGCTGCGAAACATGTGCTACAGTGACGCATGTTAAAATATTTTACGTTGAAGCAAACCACGTTTCCGTGACTAAAATTTTGTTCTTTTGCGGCTTTCCATTCAATGGCTTCCCTATTTCAGATCGCAGATGAACACTTTATTGATTTTATGAAGCCTATGGACTAAGTCACACAACTTTGCGAATCATAAGTGAACCACAACTGAAAGCACTCACACATGCAGCATCCAGTGTAACTTGTTTTGCCCATCTGCATGAAGAAGCAAGGGCTGTGTTTTTTTTTATAAAATCGTTCTTTTTTATGAAGTCCTTCTCAAGATGTTCTTTCCATATCTCTCAGTCTGAATAAAAAAGTTCTTAATGAGTTAGGCTTCTCCGCCACATCATACTTGTTATCAGTTTGCACAGATCACGATTTTTCATTTCATATCACAGGGATTGTTTTACTGCATACTTGATTAGCTGTGAACTTTCCATAAACTATTGTATACGGAAACAACCAACAAAATCCATAACTCTCGTTTCTGCATCTCTATCCTTTCTGATCCTTCAAGAAATCACAAGTGTTTGCATCAATACAATCTATGTTACATTGGCCAATAAGATTAGGGACAGAATAATATGTTTAAATGTAAATCCAGAGAACCTTTTTGCTTTCCGTATCCATATCCAGGCAGCCGTAAACCGTCACTGGAAATATACTCTTTTGATAACCCATCTGTTTGCACTGCCTACACAATGATTGTGTCCAGTCATGGCATTTGCAGATGTACAATGGTTTTTCCGAGAAGAAGGTAATCTCTATTAAACATCTTCTGGATCAACTTCTTTCATATCTTCGCAAGCCATGTGTCAAGGCACATCATAATGATATTTATTAATCTCTTTTGTGATCATGGAAGTACATATCGTTATGATCACACTCTTAACAACTTTCTCCACATGGGCATCAGTAATATGTTTGTCGCAGAGAACAACTTCAAAATATCTTAACCGTCTGGCTAAACTTAACACAGTCCATGCATCCTGGGGAAATACTTCGATAAATTTCAAATATTCAATGCTCTTCTTAAAAACCAACCAAACATTAACCCTGCTCAGGTAACCTCTAAATACAAACACCGTTCTTGTCCTTGCCCAAAATGGGCAGATTTCGTTTATTCGCTTATACTAGACTAACTGACAGGTTTGGACGGGTGCGCGGGTTTTTGCACAATTTAGCAAGTCTTCTCAAGCTCATCCGATCAGAAAAAACAACCTATTGATTTTGGAAAATGTTTTATGTGATGAAGAACAAAAGAAATTTTCCAAACAAAAATGTGGGAAGTGCTCTTAACAAATGAACAAAAAAGTGAAGAAAAATACAAAAATTCCGCCAGTAGACGTCATTTGTGGTCGGTTTGAGGTTTAAACAGCACCTCATTTCAAGCTTGTGGTTCTAACTGCAATAAAAGTAAATTAGGTGGAGACATGAAATTTTTCTATTTTATTGCAATTTTCAGCCACATTAATCAACCTTGCCCAAAATGGGCAAATTTTTAACAAAAATCAGGAACGTAAGGTAAACTTGCCCAAAATGGGCAAATGCTTTACGGCAATTGTTGGGCAATCAGATTGATCGCGGCACTGCTATTACTTTCATGTCTCACATACGACCAACCCCGTCGCCAGAGGGGGGATTTGGTAGGCTAAGCCCTCCAAACAATGCACAACCCCCTAAATTTAAATATGAAAACCATAAATTTAGTGGAGTTTTGTCAATTTTTACAATGCCAAGGCATCAACAGGGAAACAAAAAACTCACTCTAACTAAAACGTCGGGTGATTTTTACCCCAAACTAACACTAACGCCATTACGCCGGGTGATTTTTCACCCCAAATTCACACTAACCAAAACGTCGGGTGATTTTCACCCGAAATCACACTAACGATAACGTGGGGTGATTTTCATCCTAACTCACACTGACCATAATGTGGAGTGATTTTTACCCAAAGGCACAATCAACCATAATATTGGGTGAGTTTCACTCAGGGACCACGTGGCCACCACTCCTGTCTGGGTAAACATCACCCGGGGTTAGTATTACAGGGGTGTGAGTAATCTTTGCGGAAAACTTGAAAGTGATCAATGCAGATAAGCGCTCCCAATCGTTGGCAGTTGGCACGTGGACCTCATTTTGTTCTGTTTTGATGGTGAATAGGCTCCACAGCGTTGTCTGGTCTCAAAGTTCATGTCCTCAATAAAATGCTTTGGCCTTTTATCACAAGTGCACGCACAAGGAGCAAGCCTTTTTTGGTGGCTAAGCCAGAGTTCTAGAAACTTCAATTAGGTAAAGAGAAGCACAAGTTTCGTCATCCTCGCTATAATGCTTTGACCTTACGCCACAAGTGCACACAGAACAAGGTGCAAGCGCGTTCTGGCTCCAATTTGTTTCTTCTGACGGAGAAGGCGTCATACATTCTCCTGCCTGTTTCTCAATGAAAACCTTGAGCTGAGCAGGAGCCATTTGCGCCAAATTGATTTGTGCCGTCAGGGCTTGCACTCGGGTGTTCTCCTCCCGTGCTGGCTGTATAAGGTTGCTGGCGTTGCTTACTAGTGAACCTACAAGCACCAACTCCTTTTGCCCAAATTGGACGAACCGTTTGCCCAAATTGCGCAGAGGTTACCTGAGCAGAGTTAAGCGCAAAGAAAGGGGTTAAATGTATGCTTTAAACAATTCACGACAACATCATTTCCAATGTCATTTATGTGAATGTCAAATTCATTGGTTATTGGTTTGGCGGTTCACCACCATAGAGAAAAAACAATTTTGAACAGATCCGAGATGGAAGCTGTGTCTGGAATACCATCTTCCCGTTTCACGTCTACAACTTAAAAATATTTTGTGATGGGATTCTGCACCTTGTCGAAATCTTTTTTGCACTGAATGAATCAGGTTAGGTGATCTTTTTAAGAGGTTTATAGGACAAATGCTTATGCTCGTTTGCAAGGCTCGATGTATTTTTCCTGTAAACATTGAAACGAATATTGACTAAATTTTATTTGGCAACTTGTGTGTTTCTTTGCACGGAGGCCCTCCGTTACTGACCAGCACATCACAATTCATTCCAGGATAAAGACTTGGTCCAAAGAGATTTTCGCAAAATTCTTGAATTGCTCAGAAAAATAATCCGATTCGAATGAATGGAACAAATTATTGAGCACTAAGTCTGGGATAATTTCGCAATACCCTCCTTGGATCACTGCCTCGTAGAGAAGATTTAGTAGAGCATACAGAAGCGTCGAGCAGATTCTACGGTATGCTTTTCGATGAAAGTATTGTACTCTTTTCAACAGCGGAAACACTTGAAAATATTGACATTTATTTCCCTTTTCGCATAATTTCAACCTTTATGACGCATAGACGACGCTTAAAGATCGGGCAATTGCTGCTTAGTGAGATTGGAAAGTGCGCGTANGGGAACTTAAGTTTTTCAGTTTATTTACAGTTTCACGAGACTTCACTTCTGCATAAAATGAACCCTGCCTANTTGCTTTGTGTTTTCAACCAGATTGGAGCAGAAACGTAAAGCAGGTTATATNCGTATTGATGTAATTCATTTTGGTAAAATCTTCTAAAGACAAGAAGATACTTTCTTCCCAGCTGTCGTCGATCTAACACTGTAATGAGTAACGATGTTAGTACAGAGCTCTAACAAAGACCAGAATTTATTTTTGTTGATGTGGTACTGTGGGGTTNAGGTTGTAGTGCNAAGACGTAGTGCAAACACTTATTTTTCTGTGAGTAAAAGTGCACGAAANNCGAGTGGGCCAGAAACAGCTTATCAGGATAACCATGAATTATTAAAACCTTAATTCGTCAGCTCTGATCTTATTAAAACAACTGCTTTTTTTCGATTCAACACTATGCTATAACAGTGAGTTGTCAGTTCTAGACTAGCANAAACACGTTTTCTACATTAAAATCACTCGAAATTATGTGATGGGCAGANTAAACGTAAAAGTGCATTGGTGCTGTTGCGATCGGAAAACCCGAGCGGCATGTGCGCAAAGCGTCACACTGGCAGCAAGAAACAATAGAGATCCTGCGCCGCAATCACTCTATTATTGCTTGTTCGCGCCACATATATCTTGGTGTTGTTCTCCGCGCACATCCCGTTCGTGGTGAAACACACGTTCAACGCAACGCCAGCCGAGAGGTTCAGGTTGCAACAGTGCCTGTTCCATTCTCCAGTTAGACAAATAGAGTTTAACCGGCGACTGGTTTTAGCCAGACAGGAAAAGGCTTTCTTAACATAAGCTTCTAGACACGTCTTTTTTCAAATTTGTCAGCTTGGCACGTTCAATAACTGTATTTATCACGTCAGCTCACTCGCGCAAATCTGTTTCTTACTCAAGAGAGGTCCAGCTTAAGGCAGCAGAGCCGCATGCAATGAACTAATACTAGGCCTCGTAGGGGTAGAAACATTTGTCGCACGTCACTGTTTACAAATGCATTGTTTTAGTCTCCTTCAGTGTTCTGAAAATGGTCAGTCCACTTCAATTTTTCTAGGGCACTGCGAAACCCACCACCTTACGCTTTATTTTTATCTCTTTGAATTATGAAAAAATCAAGATTTTTTTATGGTGGCAATATGCAGGGTCTGATTATCGTGTAACGACACTTGATACTATACATGCCATGACTTCAGCCCTTTCTTGAGACGATAATAAGTGTGTGTAAGTGTATTGCTTTTTTTGCGACAAAATAATGGCTCATACAGACAACAGATCATGCAGCATCGCGTAGAATGTAAGCTAATGCAGAAGCTATATAGCATAATTTAGAGCAAATTTCTACACAAGTAATGAACATTTATTGGTTCGTTTGTCACAAAGCATTGGGGAAAGACCGTGAGGTCATCTAGTCTACCAATCCTGCAATGCAACTTTCAGAGTATCAGGACAACTGCCACCTAGGACAATTGCCACCTAGGGCAATTGCCACCCAGGACAACTGCCACCCGGACAACTGCCACCTACAGTAGGACAACTGTTACCTGGGACAACTGCCACCTGACAACTGCCACCCAGACAACTGCCACCTAGGACAACTTCCACCTAGGACAACTGCCATCTAGGGCAACTGCCACGTTGTCCCAGGTGGCAGTTATCCGGGTAGCAGTTGTCCGGGCGGCAGTTGTCCTAGGTGGAAGTTGTCCCAGGTAGCAGTTGTCCTAGGTGGCAATTGTCCTAGGTGGTAGTTGTCCTAGGTGGCAGTTGTCCGGGTGGCAGTTGTCCTAGGACCAATTTTCAGTACTATCATAAATAGTCATATGAAAAGAAAAGACAAAGTGATAAAAACAGACACGTAATATTTACATATGAGTGCACGCCTATGTACAGATAGTTTTCATGATGAGATATTTAATTTCATAGGTGTGGAGAGAACAAACAGTGAAATTAATCTACATTTGTTTGACAATGCAAACAAGATGGAAAAAATATCAAATGACAGACAGATTAAGAAGATTAACCAACATTATAGAGGGAAGCTTTACAGTGTCTGCTAAGCATGAAATATATAGCAAAACATGATGAAAAAATCACATGACACAAATCACAAAGAATGGACAGCACAAGATGAGTTGGACAAATTCCGTTTGTTACTTTGCGTCAACAAGCCCAGAGCACAGATGTTTGAAAAAGTGAGATTGAAGCTTTATACGGTCGGGTGTTTCTGACCATACCTTCGGCCAATGAATTTGAGGGAGAATTGCCCTTGGGAAGAGTTTACCCTGGGTAAAAAGAAATTTTTTGAAGTTGCAAGTCTGGTGGGATATTGATGAACTGTGTGAACAGATTTGTTGAGAATACATTTCATTCAAAGTGGCTTTGTTGGATGTTTTCAGAAATTTCACAGAGTTGTTTTATAGATTCACAATAGGTTGAACAAAAATTTTTGAAACCTTGCCCCTTTTCAAGAGAGTATTGAGTATGATAACACATAATATTGTGTATGATAACACATATCAATAAACTACAAAAAGCTTTTAGTGTTGCTTATGTCGAATCAGTTTTTATTCGAATGGTCAAAAGTAGGCAACAACCGCAATTTAAAGCAGTGA
>JGI24158J21664_10009649_pt1 | contig 12886 bp, 9 predicted proteins | sample Ectturendosymbi3_FD_21664 | JGI IMG/M metagenome (IMG submission 21664) | reverse complement strand
GTAATTATGTAGTGTAACATGAAACATGATTCAATGATTTAATAAATACAATCACTGTTTTTTTGTTTTAGCAAATTTTTTTGGTGGCTGTTTCAAATTCAGCCAGTTTTCTCTCTAGGTTTTTTACCAGTTATACAGGGTGTCCCAGAAGTTGTGCACCATGCAGATTTTTATGAAAATACATATCAATGACAATTTCATTGATCACAATCATAACAGATGCTCAAATTGTTCACCCTCTGCATTGTGACACATGCATCAATGGTCTTTATGAAACTGTCTTTTACTCTGTTGAGGGTTTCAGCATTGATCCTTGCACAAGATGCACTTTGTACGGATGAAATTTCTGTGTCTTAAGAATACTATGCACTGATGATTTGCTAATCATTAGCTCCTAGCTTATTTTTCTTAATGATTTCACGGAGCTTTGAGCAACATTCGCCAAAACCATAGTTGATGTTACTTCATCAGTTGCACTCTTTCGTTGACCACATCTCTAACGGTCAGCAACTGAGCCAGGTTCTTGAAAACGTTTAATCAAACAGCAGACAGTGGTATGGTTCAATGTTTTTTCTCGCTCATGATGAGTGCGGTTGAATTCTTCAGCTACAGAGCNGTATGTCGCCCCATTTTTTCCAAACATAAAATGCAATTTAACTCTTTGTTGTANTGTTAGTTTTTCGCCCATATCTAATTAAATCTGAAACATAAAAAAACAAATTATTATATGGTGCGCGACTTCTGGGACACCCTGTATATTGACGTAAGCTTATTCAATGAACAGAAATCACTGAAAAATGTCCCCAGGGTAATTATTGCAATCAACTAGCAATTAGAATGTGCAGTAATCATTTATTCTTTCTTCCTCTACCTCAAGGCAGCACTATTTGAACCTGGTCTTGTCAATACAACACAGAATAAAACCTCACTGAATAAGTAAACTTTGTGTCTAAACGTATAGAACACTTCTATCATATTCAGTCCACAAGAACTAAACCATTGCATTGTGCAAAGCTGCTCATTCATATTTAACTGCATCACTGCAATCTGCAAAAACTATTCAGTCAACCAAAATGTGATTCCTATATCTTTACAAGATGCCAGGCATTAGTCAACTGATTACTTCTGTGCATATTTTAGCACCTAATTGTGCCCATATAGGATATCATGACTTGTGTATTTAATTTCATCTCCGTCTCTTTTCCTTTGCCAGAACAATGCACACTGTAATATCAATTTCATTCTCTAATCTTTGCTAGGCTTTTGACATTTCAAAGAAGGTGTCTTTGTCACTCAGTTCACAAAGGTAAAACTTTGGCTTAGTCCAGTATGATTGTGACTTCCAGATGTATGATTTCTGCTAAATAAAAACCTTTCTGAAAATAAATGTTTGAATTTTTTAGAAATGTTTTAGAAACTGTGGTAAGTTTCTTAATTAAATTTGGGTTGTGTGTGTTAGAAAATCAGCATAAGTATGGATACCAGGTTGGGATTGATTTCCTAAACCCAGTTTATAAGGATTTGTATATTCACAGAACAAACCTTTGCTTATTGTATATATGCATTCTATATCTATGTATAAGTGTACATACAACTTGTGATTGTTTTTCAGAAATTTACTGCTTAGTATAATGTAAAGTGGAATTGGTAAGTTGTATACAATGGATGATAGCATGTCTATTCCAACACGACATTCCTCAGATGATGAGAACTTGCTTGGTGAAAGTGGAGAAACTTCATCAACAGTACATAATGCTAATTACATGGTAAATGGTGGCAACAAGTCTGGTGAAAATATATGCATTGTGATACCCAAATCTGAAGAAGATAAGACTGAGGTGCTTGTTCGCTCAAAACCAACTGAAAATTAAACCTGTATATGTTGGTGTGACTTACTGCTTGGAGTATTCAAGAGGACCATGTAGGTTTTTGAATTGGACATAGAAAATATTTTTGGCAACAAAAAAAAATAAAAGTGAAAGTTTTGTATCATAGAAAGGTTTGAGTACACATTCACATGCTGTAACACCAGATTGCCATTTAAGTCTTGTAATACAGGCTTACTGAATATATAAAGTATTATTAGTAGACCAACCCAAAGTCAATAAAGTCCAAATTTTTCTGTCGTTTCTAAAGTTTAGGAAATGTCCACAAACCAAATTCCACGCCCATACCAAGATGGAATCAGAGGTTACTAGGTAAAAAAAGTTAAAATTTATCATTAGGTCAAAATTTACCATTAGGACAAATTTTTCTTGCAGCACAGTTTTTTTCTCTTTATCGATATTTTATTGAAACTGCAACAACAGGTAGTGACATGCTTTTGTAGGTTTAGTTGCAATTCTGTAATAATAATGGGTTTGTTGCAATTTCTGACATAATAATGTTGTTTTGCCCACTACACGACCATTGGATATTATGTAGGATAGGCATGGTAGGCGAGAAATGTGGTCTTACAGTACTTGTTTTGGTCAATGCTCAATCCATGATGCATGTAGTGTTTCAGCTTTATGATGTTCTCAGGTTTCACTCTACTGTGGTTATTAATGTACTTATCAATATATCATCCCAAAAGTTAAACAACCATTTTTTTTTAATTTCGAAGCTTAGAGTGCATGAATATGCTTCTGGGTTAACCTCAACACCTAAGGCTGAATTATTTTGCAGTTGCAAACACAGAAAATTTATACTTCAAAATAAAGTCAAAATTTGTAAATTATAAAGTCAAAATTTTAAGTTTTTAGGTCAAAAAAATTGGTTGCCCTACTTATTAGGGTTCTTAAATTCTCATTACTAGAAGTTTGTGTTCTTCAAAGAAACATATACACACTACACATCATATGTGATTCTAGTGATAAAAAACGTATTCCTAAAACAGCTTTTGAGCATCACAAAATGAGTAGTTCTTGACAATACGTATATCAATTAGAAAAAGTTATTCAATGTTACAGTAAATATTGACTGACTATTCTAGTAACCTTCATGCTTTTTTTCTATTTCAGGGACCAACAGTTTCAAGAAAACGAAAAGCTGTAAATTATGAGGTGTGTTCATTTGCTGTCAGGTTGCACATTGTGTTGCTGGTTTGTGTAGCTGTATACATTTTAAATACAATACATTATTTCATTAAAAGTACATCTGTCCTTTTTTGGGTTTAGTTTGNGTTTATGTGTTATAACACAAATTTATAGTAACCAGTGGAAGTGCACCAAAAACGTTTGANTTTAGTTTGCCATTTTAGAACAGTTTGTNAGTTTTTATTTAAAATTTCTTAGCCACAAGTCATCTACATTGTTTGCTTATGGCACACAATTTNTGTTTTTTGTTGAGTCTGATGGAAATCCCACACATTTTATCAAAATCAACATCACCAAAGCTGGCATATTTGTCTAATGTCTTTTTCAACAATCTTATAAAAACATTTAAATGTACCATCCGATAACTTGTGCAGCACTGCACAAGTGGAACATAGGTATGTTCTTGTTGTATAAGAGCAAAGAGGCGCATTAAAAATGCCAGCCTACCTGTACACTATGCAAACTTGTTTTATTCTCATTAGAAATGTGGGCATTTAAGAGTGTTCATCAACTAAAGTATTTGTCATGTTTTGCAAGGAGGGAAAGTGTTTTTTAAAAACAGGTTTATAATTTATGCATGTGATTTATTTTTACAATTAAAGTGAAACTGCGAGCAATTGTCACCTACATTTGGCACTTTTCATGCAACTATTATATGTAATAACTATCAAATGCCAACCCCTATTGCTTACATAACATGCAGAACCAAGATATAACTGTCTTCAGTGGAAAAACAAGCTCCACTAATGAAAGAAAATTCAGAGCTGCCTTGGAGAATCATTTGAATTTGACCTATTGTACAAAAAACTGCTGCTAATGTACACTCGCGTAAATTCAAAGCTGTCAGTGACAGACAAATCAGACAAACATTGGTCATTAAGCTTGGTGGCACACAGACTTGAAATTTTGTGTATAGTTATGTCCTAATCACATAACATCCCCTTACTTTAAGGAGTGCTTCTGCTGAATTAATTTATATCTTCACAGCCTTGGTGTGAAACTTATTTTTTTGACTTCCATGCTGCCAACATTCTTAATTGAAAAACTGTTGAAGTACCAATTTTTTATATATGAGGTACAACCAAAAGAAAAACTTTAAGATGAAGATAATCTTATTGCAGGGCTTGGATTATGATAGCATTGAAAACGAATTACACATGGAAGAAGAGCGAAAGATGACAATCTCGGTTAGTGTGTCTGCATTGTGATAAGATAGGTGTTGTGCTTTCACACAGTGTTGGTGAATCACTTCAGATAAAAAGCCGCTTGGTAATCTTCACATCTAAGTAATCAAACATTGTCATTACTGCAGTACACTAAAAAATTTGCAAGGTTTAGCATATATACTGCTAAAAATTTAACCTCAGATTTGTTAATGATTGACTACAGACACTTGGCCCTATGTAGAAAATGTGATTTTTTGTGTGATTCAGACATGAATTGTTTTTTCACTATGAAGCAAAATAATTGCCTTGTTAAACTAGATTCTAACTGATGGTCATCTGACAAAATTCGTATGTCATAGCACAGTGTGTAATGCTTGTGCAGGGTCCTTTGCAAGTACTTCTTCAATGATCAACTGGTTAGATAACACAGTTTTTATATTTCTTAATTGTGTTCCTTGAAATTTGCTGAAAAAGGTACTATGATCAAAAGCCTAGAATTTGTTATTGCTCTGTTGTAATTGTGTGCAATTTGCCTGTGCAAAGATCAGGGATTTCACAAAAAATGTTTTGGTTATGGTTTGTCCTGACTCATTGTGTAACATAGTGACTGCAAGCTATTTTATCATTGTGATTTGAGCCGTAGGGCTCTTTGTTATGTTGGGATTTATCGCTGAAGCTATTCAATGAAATTTTGAAAGTAGATGTTTAGCGATTGCATAAAATGCTAGTCGTTTTGGAATGTGGTTCTAATCTTGTACATGTGTCTTGAACCTTTGCGATGAAGACTTGTTGCATGGCAAATGCATTTGATGGTTACTTATACCGTCATTTAAATTTCATGGTACTAGATTCATGTTTCTTGACTAAGGCATTTGGGTGAAAGAACCAAAAAAACTCTGTTTATAACTTTTGTATTGATATAGAATATTGATTATTATGTACATAAGTGTGGGGTATACTCTTGGAGGAACATCCACTATTTTTTGTCCTGTCTCAGACATTTTCCTGTAACTGTCATTAACTGTGCAGACATTTCTGTCTGGTGTGCAAAGTTAGCAATATTGCTTACCACATAAATAGCCCAAAGTCTTTGATGATGTACTTAATGTGCTTAAATTGTTAATGCACCTGCAAATTAGGTTTGCATTTTGGCTAATGCAAACGTGAACGAAGTTAGTTAAGCTCTTGCTTTCTATCTTATTCTTTGATAAAAACAAATTTAAAGAAATACTGATTTGTACCATGTTTCATGTTACTCTTTATCTGTGGTGGATGAAATAATTAATGTAATATTCAAGGTTTGAATATTTACTTTAGGTTAATTATTCAAAGTTGTAAAAGACTATTTTCTTCAAAAATGAATTCATTTGAATGGTTACATGTTCTTAATTTATACTGTATCGCTTATCCCCTTTTTTGTGTGTGTTTCCTTTATGACTTTGAATACCTGAAATGAACCATTTGTTGTTTTATGTTATTTGTGCAACAGGATTGGAGATTGATACAAGGACAGCGATGGCTTGTGTGTATGCTTATTGGAGTAATGACAGGGATGGTTGCTGTGCTTATTAATATTTCCATCATCATGCTAGTATCTGTTAAAAAGAATCTTGTTTACAAACGTAAGTTTAAACTTATTTGTAAGGACCAACTTGTTTTCATCAGACAGATTTTGTCGTGGTTTTTATTGTGAAAGGTGCAGTGTTGTGTGGCTTGTAACTGGAAACTAGCCTGGGCATTGCTTTGATAAACATACTTTGAAATGAAATTTGAAGGATTTTTTCCACAGCGCACCGACAGTTTGGCTTGTGATAACATTTAATTGCTGCTTAAAGTCATCTTATGTCAACGCGAATGGCTGCAAGATACATGGCATGTTTCACTTTCAAGGCATCAACGCCTAAATCTTTGTTTTGGTCTCAGCATTCATACCATTGTTGCGAAAGCTAGTTGAACATAAGTCTGTGGGGGACAACAACTCACCTTGACAAATCTTTTTCACACGGTTGGTGCTGATTGCGGGTCATTGACCTCAATTGTATTGTTCAACAAAAAACACGGCCTGAGACGAAGTCACAAAGGCTATTGTTTTACACTAGCCTTTTCAAAATGAATAGCCCGCTTGCTAATTCTAAATTTAGTACGGATCTAATCACAGCTGACCCGAAAGACAATGGTTCACTTTTTACTGGGGATTACTATCGGCAGCTTTGCTGTTTCTTGTAGTTTCAACCTTGCCACATACCGTTTAACATAGCATCTGCATTAATTTGGAATTTTACGTCAGTTTTCCTAAATGTGCGATTTAATTAGCTTTTTTAAAGCCCGAACTCTAATATTTGAGTTTCCAAGAGGGTAGTTTCTTTCTATTCCTGTTCAGAAATCGAGAGATGCGTTTCAGAAAGCTGTCTGTACATCCCACTTTTGATATGGATCGCCATGAATGTTGTGTTTGTTCTGATAGCAGCGCTTCTCACCGTGTATCTGTCGGTAAGTTTGAAGTGAGGTCGCTGGTTTTGCGGTTTTTCGTCATTGGTGCTTTTTGCCGGGAGCCGCTGCTGATTAGAGATTGATAAATGTGTCGGGTCTTGCTGCATGTATTTCTTGGGAGCAGTTGTGATCGGCTACGACGAGAAGGTATCGAAATGTAAGTTGTAAGTGAGAATTCTACGTTTTCTGTAATTTTTTCCCATAGCACATTCATTTTCGGGTGCGTGTGTCAGTCGTTCATTCGAGTATCAGTGCACATTTGTGTCTTTGCTGCACTAACTTTTCGCTCCTTCACCACTTTCGGCGAAGTTTCAACCAAATGTCGAACCTCCCACGGTGACTTAACGCGTCTTTGATTTGACGAAGCTGAGCAAGTTGTCAAACTTAACAGCTTTTAATCCAAAACATTAATGTTTCTAAAATTTTGTCTGTTGGTTTTGTTTGGGATACTTGAATTGCAGCATAAATGAAACGGCCATGCCCTTTGGTACGTGGCGCACATACGCGCTACACATAGTCCGATGTACAACTAAACAGAAAGCTAGAAAGTTTACGCGGAGGTTTCTATTGGGTTGCTGTTATTAGGTGCGAGAAACTACCCTGAGTTCTCTCAGTAATGTAGTCCTGTGGAAACTGCGCTGAAACTTTTCCCGTGGAAACCGGATATTGCTCTTGTGATGAAATGCCTAGCTAAGCATTTTTCGTAAGCCCAGGATTGCTTAATTTGGTGGCGTTGACCGCCTCTTTTCAGGACTTTCCACGACCATGCTGCAAAAGGCAGCTTTGCTAAATTCTTGTAATTGAATTGCTACTTGACAATCGCGGTCAACACACTGCGATCGTTGGTAGCTAGGGAAACGTGTGTGAGTCGATGCAAATAGCTTGTGGAAAGCTGTGCGTTTTTAGTTGCCGCACTTTGCCGCTTGGTGTACATCTGCTTCGTGGATTAAAACTTCTGTTTCTATTGCAGCCCGTTGCTGCCGGAAGCGGCATCCCGCAAATCAAATGCTTCCTGAACGGGGTCAAAGTACCGCACGTGGTCAGGTTGAAATCGCTGGTTGTGAAAATGATCGGAGTGATCTCTGCTGTATCAGGTGGTCTGGCAGTGGGAAAGGTATAGCTTGCAACGAACAGCCACTGATCGCGCCCTTTCCAGCGTGACTGTTGGGCTTGAGTCATTATTTCAAGGCGTGTGGTTGCCTTTATTTGTGCATCTTCCTCTCAATAACAGGCGCTGCTAAGCGGTAGTCATAAACTGCTTGTTACTTGCGTTCTCTCCATATGGGTTTCGTTCTTTGTTACCGAAAGCTTTGCACAAATCGGAATGAAAATACTTGCACGGTATTTATTTGCTCTCAGCAAATGCCTCATAGGTTTCAACGTTTGTATTAGATTTAGAATTACGTTGGTGATACGGATTGTCGGAAGACGTAAAGGACTGAACTGAGGGTTAGAGACAGTAACATGGAAGCAATCAAAAAAGTAATTTAGGATATTCTGGTGACTTGTGACCAAAGACCGTGTACTCCGGTTGTGGGTTTGGCTGTGATAAGGTAATTTTCGAATGTTGATCTTAAGAACAGCTGTTGAATTTTTGAGAGGGAATGAGCGAATGTTGCAAATCGACAAACAGGATTAAATTCCTTATTTATTTTTTATTTGGCGCCAGTAGCAACTTGGTCATTGCTGCAAATCCGTTCTTGAAAAATCGAGATGCAGTACCAAAAACACCTTTTTCAGGCTTTCTACCCACGATTTGCCAATTTTTATGCGTTTTTTTGCAACGCTTTGGTTGGAGTCATATTACGGAGAAGATTGTCTTTAGTAGCACTGCTGCTTTCAGAATCGTTGTGCAGGACTACGTAAAATTCTTGAATTTTTCGTTCTTTTATCCAATTCGTGTAACGCTTGTCTGTTTCGTGGCTGTCTCGTACGTTTTCTGTCTGGCGATCGACCAAGCGTCGGATCCGGTGGGTCATGGTCTGGCCTCTTGTGTTTGCAGGAAGGGCCAATGATCCATTCAGGGGCGGTTCTCGCTGCGGGGATTTCCCAAGGCCGCTCCATCACCTTCCGCTTGAGCACGCCTTTTTTTAAGCATTTTCGCAACGACAGAGAGAAACGAGACTTCGTCTGCGCTGGTAAGGAAGAATTGGTTGATTGACAAGATTTTGAGCCAAAAGGTATTTTTGTATTTGTAATATCACTTTCGCTGTTTCCTGTTTTGCTGCGTAATATGCTGAACATTCAAAGTACTCAACTAGGTTATTTCCGCGATGAACTTCGTTTTTTCCCCTTGTCTTTATCTCTTTCCTTTTGCGAAATAGAAGGGCTGGGAGCCCAATGTGCGTTAACTTACATGTTTGCTGGATGTCGACAAAAGGTCGGCGATTGCGAGGTTGAGACGCGAAGAGGGGGGAAATAAAGTTGCTGTTCAAGCATACAGTCAGCAATCCGTCCTTCACTTGTGCTTCTCACTATCGATTGATCGTAATCGTGTGTATAAAACGTCATTGGAGTAATTAACTTCCTGGTTCTGCTTTTGTTTCTTGTGTCTACAGCTATTACAAAACATATCGAGAGCCGGAGGTTTTACGTAATGTGATTGTTTCGGGTTAAGTTACATTCTGCCAAATCAACACATTTTTGTTAAATATTCATATTATTCTTTCCATCATTAACAAAATGGCTTCGCGAGCCGCAATTGGCGCGCAGCCCGTGGTTTGGAGATCTCTGCCTTAGAGGAATAGATTTCTTGCTTTAAGCAGCTTTTTCTCGTCCTTCACACAGGCGCAGCGGCCGGTGTCTCCGCCGCCTTCGGGGCCCCCGTCGGGGGGGTGTTGTTCAGTTTGGAAGAAGCGGCGAGCTTCTGGAATCAAGCTCTGACATGGAGGATTGTGAGTGTGTTGTGTGTGCGACATGNGTAGTACGGTTTGCGATGTGTGTGTTANGCTGCTTTTGAAAACCTAATTAAAGCGGCCAGCGGTGTTAAGTTTCAAGTGGTGTGAGTTGTGTGATAACGGCTTTTATCTGCAGTTGCGCCATTCGTTGTAAGTTTGATCAACGGGTTGTTTAGGTTTTGTAATCACAATACGATTGGTTCGTTCTCGGTTTTACTCTGTGACTCAATTTGGTTCCAGGCTTGTTAGCAATTGCAGGATCAACGTACTGTACTACAAAACCATTTTAACAATAAGTAGTAGTGCATCGAACGCCCGTTTGTGGTGTTCGTGATGCTGACACAAAATTCTACATTTCAACTTGTACATTTCAAGCGTTATCTGCGTTATTTAGTTGACATTAACAAAAACATGCGCCAAAAAGAGCGGCTTACCTTACTTTTTTGCATTCTTTATGTTCCTGCCAACACTTGGACAAAGACTTCATTAAGAAGTAATTCTTTTTCAGTTCTTGTGTTCAATCCTGTCCAGCTACACGCTCAACTTGCTGATGAGCGTCTACCACGGACATCCGGGTGACCTCGCTTACCCCGGTTTGATCAACTTCGGGAAGTTCACTGGAACTTACGAAGGATTCGAACTTGCCGTTTTCTTCCTTATGGGTATTATTGGTAAGAGACGGTAGCGTGCAAGGGCAGAGAAATCTTTTCGCGGCTCTTCAAAAGTTCAGTCCTTTGCCAGTTCGTTCGTTACTGCGTATGGTCGGAATCTCCCGGAAAGCGGTCGCCATTTTCCTAAATAAACTTGTGCCTTCTGTCTTCAGTTCAGTGACAGGTGTGACCTTTACCGCTAGATCGCCATTGACAACATGAAAGGTATATGCTAAAGCTAAAGCTCACGATAGCAGAAACATTGAAAAAGGTCATGTGATGCAGAGCCTGTGAATAAAGCCTGTGTTAGCTGACCTGTCTGTGTTTACTTTTGAAAAAGTGCCCGCTATGCTCGAAATCGAAAAATATTTGCTTTGATGAGGAAAGTGTTGTGCAAAATTGCAAGCATATCAGCTTGCCAGCTTTTCTTCTCCTGCAGACCAACTTTCTTCTTAACGATTGGTGCCCACTTGGTACGCTGAAACTTGAAAGTTATCGTGAAACGATATTTGATGTTAATACTGCGTAAGCTGTGTTTGTACGAAACGTCATTTCATAACAAATTGAAACTTACAAACCACGTGAGGTGATACAATGTAAATCACGCAAGATGTGTTGTGGAATACATGCATCCTGAATTCATCCACTGCCATCGTACGAGTGAGTGTTGGGATCACCGATGGCTCAAGATCCAACTTGTAGATCCAATTTTAGTTTAGATATAGTGTTCTCTCTAGGAAAATTTTACACTGAACAAATGTTTGCTTTAGTGAGCATGCAATTGTGCAAACACACAACTAGTGAAGCGTCTCATGCGTTGAAAAGCCTACGCGATATATACACGATATTAAATTCGGAATGTTACAAGTGCGCAAGAATGAGATGTCATTGCGCAAGTGGTCTGGTGGTACTGCGCATTTGCTTACCTCAGAGGGAACGTCGGTTGTAGATCGATTTAACACGCTGGTGTCGTTAAGTAGCCGTCAAGGAATCTGCGTTAAAGTGGAGTAAACACACAGTGTTTCAGAACTCTACCGGTCATGTGCTTTGTTAGTATGGATTTCAAGAACTTCATAAATGCAAAGCAATCTGTACTGTTTCCCAGGGTTCCCACGCGGCATTGAAAGTATTGAATTTTAAAATCGGTTTTCAATAACTTGCAAAGGTATTGAATTTGGCCAAACTGTACAATAAGTATTGAAAAAGTATGGAAATTCTACATGGAAAAGAAATCAGAAGTATCTGAGCAGAATTTTGCTGAAGGCAAAGCAGTTCATTATTTGTGCAGTGTTATGTAATGTACAAAATTGAGTTTCATGATTAAGAATTTCGAAAAATGAAGAGAAGTAATGGCATTGAACTTTTTAAATTAAGGTATTGAAAAGGCATTGACAAAGTATGAAGAATGTTTTTTTCAAATGTGTGGGAACCCTGGTTTCTGCAGGATGTACGCATTAATTTATCAATTTTTATACAACTTTCCCAAACGAGGCATTCGTAGCATCTCACTACTTTCTCCTGATCCCACCTCACCCAAAGGATGTTTTTTTCAGGTGGTATACTGGGAGCCGCATTCGTCGCTATCAACCACAAGATAACAGTGTACAGGAACAAATACATGAAGAAGAAAATTCCCAAAGTGCTGGAAGCGTTGATTGTTGCCGCGATCTCGGCCACGATCGCATTCATGATGATGTACCTGGTCAACGACTGCAAACCACTGGGCGAAGACCCGCACGTCCATTTGCAGGTACGACCTGTGACGCAGGTGTGCGCCGTGCGCATGCAGTGCTGCGCTGTGATTGGTTTGGGCAAACATCCGTGGTCACGGTTGGCTGCTCGCTGGAGCTTCGTGCTTTCAGTGATGCGAGTCTTTTTTCTGATTGGACGACACTTTAGTTAAACCTGAGCTCGACAAAATCCTATGGGATGAAATGCCGTTAGTCTAAAAACACCAGAATCTTACCGAAAAGGGTACTTTTTTGCCGAAATGAATGAATTTGCCGCACGGTTTCACGTCAGGCCGCGAATCGCGATGCTACCGCCGCCGTCGTAGTTTACTGTACTTTTTAGCAAAAAAAGTGTTCGCTTTGTTTTCCATCTGTAGTGTGGAATCGTTATTTTTTCTGATATTGTTTCTCCTGCGAGGAGAATTTTGTGAAGTCTTTCTCTTATGACGGAGGTTGTTTTCGAAACTGTTCCACTTTGGGCAGAAGGGTTTCCTGGCCCTGCTTCGCCCAGGGTTTTGTTCATTAAGAAACCTCGGAGCACTTCTGCGTTCTGCGCGACCTCTGCGTCGTCTTCGCTATTTTCATATCAGAGTTGGACAAACCCGAGTATACTCTGTGTCTTTGTCGGACCTAATGTAAAGTTGCAGTAATCAAGTAATACATTTCCTGTAAACCTTTTCTGAGGCATCACGAGTAAATGGAGGTTTTCATGAAAATGCTACTAGTCTTAGTCAAGTGTATGCCCTGTGGTGTATTGTTTTGTTACAATAACGATTTTTTTGTGACCGTGATGGAGTCGTGTACAATCGATCACACTCGAGCATGACGGTTGGCACTGACCTCATTGAAAGAAACATGATGTTGACGTTAAGATCC
>JGI24158J21664_10009648_pt1 | contig 12886 bp, 6 predicted proteins | sample Ectturendosymbi3_FD_21664 | JGI IMG/M metagenome (IMG submission 21664) | reverse complement strand
AATATCGGCAGAGCTTCCACGCTACGATCACTCTTTTATTGCTTGTTCGCGCCACATATATGTATGGTGTTGTTCTTCACGCACATCCCGTTCGTGGTGAATCACACAATCAACGCAACCAGTCCAAGGTGCCCAACCGTCCGCTACAAGCCCTGATCCAGTGTGACTAAGAGGTATTTCCTAACATCTTCAGGCTCCTGAAAATTGTAGCTACACTGCCAGTGACAACATTTGAGGCTGAACAAAGTTTCTTGGGCTTGCGCCGCCTGAAAATGTTTCTCCGCACCACAACCCTAGAGGACCGTTTGAACGTACTAGCCTTGCTTTATATACACAGAAAAGTCAACATAGATTTGGACTTCGCGATGGACAATTTGCAAGGCGTCACAACCGCCGCGTAGTACTGCAGTGAATTTCATAAGTGGACGTGCCCCTTGTTCCGCTGGGCGAGCGGCAATCAAACGGTTATAGGCAGAGCTTCCATGCCACTTATTCCTAACATTTGTCCTAGGCTGTTTCTTACATAATAGTTTTGTCCTTGTTTTTGCTTTTGTCTTGGTTCCCAAATGGGGCATCCCAATGCCCTGGCACGTTGTTTTGAGATTGCAAGGGCTTCGGTTGCTTGATATTTAACGCCTTTCCAATTTCATTACGGTTTTCAAAACGTTTTGGGGGCGAACTTTCTCAGACCGTCATCGAGGATCTCGGAACTTCTTGGGCTTTCATCGTCATTTAGTCAGTACACATCTGGATGAACTCGTCCTTGAGACCCTACGCTAAAAAAATCCTGGATCCGCCTTTGCATATACTGCCCTTATTTTCAGAAATTTTGCTGTGCTGGAGGGGTTTCCGCGTGCCCGAACACGCGTATTGTGCGTCTTATTGCAGGCCAGCAATGTCGTTGCGGGTATTCGCCAAACGTCTTTCGAAGATCAGATTGAAAAGTGTGCGCTTTTCTCACATATCAGGGCGTTAATTGGACGAAAACTTATTCTTCCGTGTGATCACCTCAACATCTGCGACCACATTCGTGCAGATGTGGCATCCGCAAGCCACGGGTTATACATTGCGAAGGTGTGTAAGTGTAATGGAGCCGTGAAAAATGTTTCCAGTACCTACACCTTGATGGACTTCAGTATGTCACTAGTTTCGACGTAAGGCGCAATTGGAGGAAATTGTTCTGTAACTTTGGCTGAGGTGGTATTGTCACTGTATGTTTTACTGTGCAAATTTTGAACCCGTGTCTTTGTTTCTGCAGATGCGCTGGAGCAGTGCAAAGAAAACTGCATGGAATTACAACTTCCGAATACATTGGATTTCATCCAAGGAAATGTGACTCAAGTTAATCAACATTGCCGGTAAGGTTTACATGCAGTGTCAATGGTGTTCGAACAAAATGAAATGAATTAAGCGCAAATATTTATGGAATTTTTCGAATTTGTAATGCTCTATGAATGCTTTCTGTACAATTTTTTCTTGTAAATGTGGCAAAAGTTAATTTCAGCTAAAACAAAGCGGTTTGCATGTTGAGAACAGTTGTTACAAGGAATTCGAAAAAACCTAAGTACACAATTTGTGCGTTTTTGCATTCGTATAATACGTGTTGAACTGTATCTGGTGATGTGTGTGACGGCGCATCGCGTCACATGCCTAAAGCGCGTAGTCAGGTAGTGCTTCATAAAGGCAGCTACGTACAAGCAGCAATATAGTGAACCTGGTCGAACGGGGACAGTCCAGTTCAGTGGTTCCCAACCTGGGGTACATGTACCCCCAGGGGTACATTCGCCTGTTCGAAGGGGTACATTTAAGGTTAGCAATAGAAGAGAAAATTATATGTACATGCCGTTTATTTCCAAATATTTATACATAGATCAGTGAATAATGTTTTCAAAAATCCTTATGTGCTTATTGTTAAATATATCTATGAATATTCATGATAAAATATTTTGTCATAAGAAATTCTAGGGGTACATATTCATCTGTTAATTCTGAAGGGGTACATGGTAAGAGAAAGGTTGGGAACCCTGCTCTAGTTGCGCGTTCGAATCTCCCGTGAAAAGCCGCAACTAAATAGGACTTTAATTCGGGACTTTTGCAGTTTGAGAAAAACTAGAATACCGTTCAGTCATTATTCCTAGGTATGGCTCGGAGCGGTGAACGCCTGACAGGGCTCCCGCTATGGATCTAAGTCTCTTTTTGCCGACAGGCTGAAGCTCTGCATCCATGCAAGAAAATCAATCTATCAGTAGGTATGGTGAACCAATAGGCTACTTGGAAATGTTTGTCACTATGGTAGCCCGTACAGCTGCGCCTGGCCCCTACGACCAACGTATTAGCATCTTTCCTTAGGACCTTCTGGGGAATACGAACTGTTGTCTACTGATGACTGGGAGATTCAATGTCCCTAGCCCTTACCCCGTTGAATATTTTCATAGCGATCGTTCTGTCTCTCAGAGGTACTACCCACAGTCCACACATCACACGTCGATGGATTTTTTGCTGGTTGACTTTCTGCGGCCATCAAAAATATATTATCTGAGGGGTGCGAAAGAATACGAAAACGAAACCCATTGTAAGACCGGGAACACTTGGCTAAGCTGTTTAAAAATTCTCTCCAGCCTTGTTCAGTCTGTCGATTGAACATCTGGATTGTGACCTATTTGTAAAAAAAAAAGTAATGTGCAGTAACTTTCCGATGTTTATTCCCCTCGATTTTGCATTCACAATCAAAAATGTATGAATCGTGGTGCATGCTTAAAAAAAACTTTGAATCCCGCGAGCGCCAAAAATTCGGTGCAAGGATTTTCCCAACACTTTAAACCATAACTCGCCAGCCGATTGAGTTAGAGAGCTGTGGAAAGTTGTGACAAAAAATCTTTACTTTGTTCAAATTCCCTAGGGGATTAAATTTTCTTTGTTTTGAGGCCATAACTTCCTAACCACAAACGCTAGAAGCCCAATCAACGGCTCTAAAGATGCGGAGTGTTGTCTAGTTTCATTTTCAAAAAATAAACAAAAAATTGTGAATTCGGGGTTGGAGCCCAGGGTCAGGTAACCTTGGCCAAACAAGCGTAAACCTCCATTTATTATGTCACCCTCCAAACAACATCAAATCCAAAACCTGCAAATATTTTTTAAACGAATGTACTAGTCTAACCGGATCTTTTGAGGCTTTCCACAGCTCTCTAGCCCAATCGGCTGGCGAGCTACGGATGAAAGTGTTGGAAATTAACGAACAATATTGAAAACTGACGAGCGCTTCAAAATAATCCAATTCTCTTGTTTCGTTTTCAGCGTTTTTTGTGGCACTTGGCAAACGTATGCGACATTATAATTTGTCCAGCTAATTGGAGCTTGCGTGACTCTGCGTTTTACCCGGATTGACTTTAAAAATCTTGACACGATTTGAGACCTACTCGCTTGTGTGTCTCCATTTGGAGTGTCACGAGTTGTTAGCAGCGTCTGTCTGCACTTCTTTACACCGAGTGCTGCACTGGTGGTAAGTCAATAGCAGCATCGCGCGTGTTTCCTTGCACGTGCTCATAAACGCCCAGATTCGAACTTAGCCAAGGCAATCAAAATTAGAAAAAAATAAATTTCAACTAATCTTACTACAGGGGTGGCCAACTACGGCCCGCCGATCAATTTAATCCCGCCCGCCAAATAATTTGCACCTTTTTTGACGCCCCGCGTATCCGATTGTGGACAGCAGTGTAACAGCATTGGTTGCTGCCTGTCTCCTGTTGACTTGTCTGCCACAGAAGCGCTATAAAAGTGCAAACATAATGGTGTGATTTTAATGTTATTATTGTACTACAATACATTTTAACCTATTTTTCCATAGACTACGTAAATCGCGCTGTATCCGGCCCTCGGGTCAGAAACTTTGGCCACCCCTGTCGTGTATATAGGATTCGTTTGGAGCATTTTGTCCATGATGACTGCATAAGTGCTACTGTATATGTCAATAAAACCCTAAGTGCTTTGGATTACTGTAAAAAATGCGTGTATTTGTTCTTTTCAGATTGACCAAGCAATTTGAAACTGTAGTGATGAATCCACCATACGGCACAAAACGTAATCAAGGTAAAAGCGGAGGAGTAGCAGACCAATAGATGATTTCCTCGTGTAGACTTGTTTCCTTTTGTTGCAGGAATTGACGTGGAATTTCTGAGTGCAGCAGCAGAGCTGGCATCAAATGCAATATACTCCTTGCATAAAACTACCACCAGGCGGTTTATTTGCAAAAAAGCAGAAAGCTTAGACTTAGTTCCACAAGTGGTTGCAGGCAAGTTGAGCATATCAACGTCTATTTTGTGAGCTGGCTCAGTTCAGAAATACCACTGCTCATGGGCAGGTGAATGTATATCTTCGCCAGCAACATGTTAATATTGATGCTGCAACGAAGTTGCGGTTAACGGCAGTCTTACTTACCAAAAAAAATTGGTGGTGTCTGCCGGATATTGCGTTAATGTTGTTTTTCGGTTTACAGAACTGCGATATAATATACCTGCGACGTACAAATTCCACAAACAAGCGTCTAAAGATATCGATGTAGACTTCATTCGATTTTCAAAAAAATCGACAGCAAAAAGGTAAAAAATGTTGAACAATATGACACGAAAAACGCACACGTCCCAACGTCTTTCAATCTTCTTAAGAGCAGCGCTTTGCGTTCCAAATTTTTTTGCAGAAGATACTGAAGCAAATGTTAGTCCGCGCATGTTTCATCTCACACTGTTACGCAGGTGATCATCTTGTGAGACGACCATTGTCCAGAAGAAAACACTAGTCACTACACCGACGAGAGTAAGACTGAATCTGGAAAGCCAGCTCGGAGGATGGATGACAAGAAGGTTGCTGGAGAAAAAAGAAATAAATTGAATTGCTTATGTACCCTGAGAGAAATCCCATGTAGGCCCGCAAACAGCCTGGGACAAATTTTTAATTAAACTATGTCCAACACATTTCTCCAGAAGGGGAGAAATTTTGCGGTTACGGGCCTGATCCCATGTAGTAAGGATCACTGGGATACAAGCACAACATTGCTGGAAGAATACACAGTGCGAAATAAACGTGATTTTACGCACTTGGCGTTTACGCACTTGGCAATTTCAACGCATGAGTTGCGTCAGGCAAGCGAGAGAAGACATCTTTGCTATTTCTAACTTGCAATTGAAGTAGGACTGTTGACAAAACGACTGCCATTCCTCATTTGTTTGTCATTCTTTGTTGGGCGTTCAAATTCGAATGCAGGTTTATGGCGGCAATAAGTGGTCATTGTTTCGGCTGTACGTTGCGTTAAAAACCCATTCTCACTTCGGCAGCTGAAACCTCGCGCGTCGGGTGGATGCGCTATTTCGAGTGTATTCACACCCTTCTTGTGTTGCGTAAGAATACATAAAGGTTGACCAAATTCGAGCAAAAGAAATCAAGGGCCTTAACAGCTTTTGCAACAATGAGGGAAACTTTAGACAGATGGCAATTGTCAATGCCAGAGCCACCGCTTAATCCCACTACCGGTGGAAGTGCATCTACAACAACCGGCTTTTAATGGTGAGATGATCAGTATTTAAGCCCGCTGTCGTTTAATTAGCATAAAAGGTTTTCAGCTTTAACCGGTGTCTGGCGAATAGATCGTAAGAATATCATATAGCATGCTATTTTTAATGTAAATTTAGATGCTGTAAGCTGTCGTGCTTAACATCAAAACCCCGTACTGACGTATTGTGATTTACAAAACATGCCTAACAACACCGCACAATGCATATATCCTCTCTCTCCATACACAATACTCACAAAGCACTTGCACTCATTGGACTGCGCGGAGGTGTTGAACTGACAGAGGAAATTACGTCCAGACCATTGAAGTAGCACAGCGTCCAACCAAACGTGATTGAACATGCCCCTGTGGAAAAAAGTGGTGAGTAACGCACTTGCAGCTAATGTTATAAAGTAAACCTCGGTTAATCCGGATTCGATTTGACCGACGATTTTATCCGGTTTAGGCGAAGATCTGGGTTAACCCAAGATGTTTGTTTGTAACCTGACGCTATTTAAGTACTGAGATATGGGTGAAAATTACTTAATTTGAACACATTTACGACCCAACAGCAGACTTTCGCGGATGCAAAACGTAATTATTGATACGTTTACAATGGTACATTAACGCCATATCTAGGCAGTTAATCTAAAATTATGAGCTGGGGATTGTTTAATTGGCTGCAAAGAAATCTTGGGTTTTGGACTAACGCAGATGTTTCTGCGACTGGTCCATAGGCAGTCACTCTATTTAGAGTGTAATACCCTCCAGACACCTTACCGCGTACAATACACAAAGATTATGTTCGACACAAGCACAGTCAACACTGATCAATAGACTGAAACCGTGGTGCGGCGGCGTGCCTTGAGCGTTATGTTAAATGTGATATGCTATGCCCGTGTGTGACGTAATAATTGTCTCCACTTGTGTGACGTAATAATTGTCTCCACGATTAGTCGAACGTTGTGCGCAGTTGTAACCGTTGCTATTGCTACCATAATTCCAAACGTTCGTTGGCACGTTGGTGTTGCGTCTGAACGCGGCCGAATCTTTGCTAGAGACCAGTCAGTGCACATCAGAACACAACAACGTGGAAGTGCTGAAAAATCCGGATTAAGAGGGGGTGAAAAGAGTAAACGTTAGAAATCATTCGTACCACTTTGGCGAAGATTCGGATTAACCGAGGTTTACTGTAATTGCGTTCAGGTCCATGTAAACCAGTTTCTTCTGACGGGAGGTTCTTTCTGTCATGTGTGCATGGCGTTCAAGGTGTGTTTGATTTCAAATGTTTTTTTCGTTGCATTCATGCACTTTCCACTGCCATTGCTGGTTTTGACGGCAAGCTCAGTTAGAGATACATCTGCAGTAAGTTGATTAAAGTGATTGTAGTGTTCACCTATTTAGAATTCTTCTATGCAAACTTTGCATGTAACATTCACAGCAGGGTGTACAGAATGAGGCGTGGTACCTTCGGCACATAAAAAGTTGTCTTTGCAAAAGTTCTGGAAAGTTTCTTTAAAAAACTGAGGGTACTTCTTGAGTGATAGATGGTGTGAAGAACTTTTGGTGGTTTCCCGATGGAAAATTGTTGTTTCAAGTTTCTTGAAAATTTTCCCCAAGTATGCAGGTTTGCAAGGCAGTGCGTTTGCATCATGGCATGCATGAGCACAATTTTGTTGTGAAACCAATAGCCACCAGGTCGATGCAGAAGTGAAGTTTTATAAGTACAAATCCCAAAACTGTTTTTCAGAGGTGTTTTGAAAGCAACACTGATCATGCTTTGCTTTACACTTACAGATAATTTTTAATATACTTAAATTTGTTCCTGGACATGGACACACAATACTATAATCAGCAACGTGATCAGCATTCCAAACTTTGACAAACATACAGCATGATCACATATAATGGCATCTGCTGTTACAAGTAAAAGTTACCAACTTGGCAATATGTAGTATCAACATTCAGGATTTGCCGAGAATTTGATACTGATAATCTATTAATACACACTTCTGTTAATCAAAAGATTAGCTTGTTTGCACACGTATAAAATAATAATTCTGCTAGACTTTCAGCTATTGGTCAATATATAGCTAAGCCAATATTTCTTCAACACTTTGATTGAAATCTTGAAGGCAGTCTTGTGTAAAACTGTCCATCCTAAAACTAAGTTTCCATAACAGTGCTGCTTTTGTCTATAGCAAAAACTTTGCAGAGATTTGCCTGAAAATATAACTTCATTATAAAATTGCAGCTTTAAATTTTACGCTGTCTATTTCCGAATACGTGACAACAAAAATTGCAGCAAAGCCATTTAAATTTCTGCACGAAACAAATCATGGCTGTACAATGGTCTCCAGGGATGCCAGAGAGCAGTAGCATGGTGGGGCATTGCCCCTCCTGCCCTTTGACAATTGCAGGTGGAGGTGCCCAAAGTATTGTCGGTAATTTCATGGTTTATTATATATCAAATTTAAACAAATTTATTGCAGCTCTTCCAGAAACTTTGGAATGGTTTACTATAATTTTTGTTTTGAGGGTATTGTTGCTGAATAGCAACAAGCATAATTAGTTACATTTTTTGTTTTTTATAAGTTTCCATTGCCCTCAACTCTTTTACCACCCTCCCTGGTCATCTCTCACATGTGCAGCTGTTAAACGTCTACTGTTTGGATATTCCATAAGTGTAGTCAGAATCCTTGCAGAAGTATGAAAGCACAGCAATGGCAGGATGATTCCTCGAATACCCTACTTCACTTGTTTCAAAACAGTGACCTTTCATACAGTATACCCCACACATGGTAAAATGTCAGATAGAAGCAGTTTTAACAATTTTTCCTGGTCTCTAGAAACTTGCAATCATTTTATCTAAGCTAAAATTTATAAAAAATATCAGAAGCAGTGACCACACCAAACCCTGTTTCAACATCAACCTAGCTATATGTATAACATCTTAACATGAGAAGCTCTTCACACAAAACGTGACAAACGTCACCCTTATTTTTGAAACCTCTCCAAATACAAAACCTAAAGAAAAGAATGTGGAGGAACACAGCACATAATATCTGCACCGTCTAAAAAAGTGGGGGGACATCTCTGTGTCCTCCACAAATTGTGGACATGACAGCATATAAACTTATTTTAAACTCAGAAACCTGGTCCATGACTATTGACTGGGATGTTTTGAACAAAGCAGACAGTTTTATGCTTTGTTGGCTGCTTTATCAACTGACAGTGATGAAAAGATGATAATTGACATTGCTTAAACTGAAGTCGTCTGCCAAGCAAACTTGTTACAACACCAAGGACAAGAACCTTTACAACCTACTATATGCATCTAAAGAATCTTATTTTTATTCCATAAGGTTTGCATTAGGCCAGCTGTGTCCAACCCAAATGACTTACTGAGCCAAACATCATGTCACTGTGTTACCCAGAACCGCACACTGAATGGCTTACCTTGATCTTAACAAACTAAATTTAGCTTAACGAACTGTTCGAATCCTAACTGAAATGGTAACAGACATAATAAAGTGGCACTGGAGGCCACCTGCATCAAATATGTCAAATTCAAGATTATTAAAATATGGACAGGTGCCAGTGTATAGGATATTTTACCACAACAAAAACCTAAACTGGGCCACACAAAACCTTCAACTGGGTCGCATGCAGGCTGCGGGTTGAACATAGCTACATTAGGCAATAATGAATTTTAATTGCCATGTTGTGCAATTTTCAGTAGTGGTTTTAGCAGACAGCTACAGTTTTTTCACCACATTGAAACACAGTATTTGATTTGTTTGTTAAATGATAAAATTGTGAGCTACCAGATTCAACAGGTTGTGCTGAGTTCAAGTAAGTTTTTTAGCATTCAATTGCTGTTGCCATAGCAAAATTCCAAATGTAAACATGCTAAAACTCTACTAGACAAGTAACCCAATAATATTTTTTTTCAAATATTGACATAAGTAAACCACTGCTCCTGGTCAAAAATTGTTTGAAGTCCACAGTTGTCATGGCTGACAACCATTAAATCAATGGTTCTTTAACCAGGGAGGAGTCAATAAGTTTCTAGGGAGAGATGAGCCTTTATGCACTTTACAAGATGGGAAGTTTTTGAGGTGGGCATTGTTCCATCCAATTTGCTTTTTTAAGGTCAAAGGGGCTTGAAACAAGGACAATTACTTAATGAGGTATGTAGAGAAAATGTGAAGAACCACTGTTTTAAATCCTTAACCTAGATGTTCTTGAAATCACTGCACATGCAAATATTCAGAAATACCCAAGTCATTCTGTTAGCAGTATATATAACATACCAGTAAGTAAAGCTGTAGTCCAAGCACTTAAACCTTGTAGGAAGTCCAAAACAAAATGGTTGCCCAGATTTAATCCGGCCATCTCACTGTCTTCATAGTTGAAGTACCGCCAAGAAATCAGCCATTTCAAAAAANCAGCAATGATCAAAACCCATGCTGTCAAAAGTGAAACAGAGGCAGTATNTTGTGTCTTCTCATGTGGGTTGTGTTTGTGCTCAGCTATGGATTCAGGCATTTCAGTCAAATAGCTATAAATCCTGTTTTTAGAAGATGCATTTCACCTATGAAACCACATGGTCATGCAACTAACGAAAATAAGAAAAATCCTCAATTCTAAAGAAATGCACAAAAATTTGCTGATCGATTCCTTGCTTACACCCATCGTGGAAAGTACATACTTCTAAAGAAATAGTATGTCTATACAAATACTGAAACAGACAAAATGCAATGCTTGGTGAAAAGATATTTTCAACTTCAACATATTTCATAGACCTTGTCTTCCCAGGTTCATATACCTTATAAAAACCAACCCTAAAAAAAACATAACTTGTCTATTAGTCACTGCTTTTACATGGCTACCTTGTCCTTGAACTTCACAAAGTCAAGAAACTTCTAGAAGCAATCAACATTCAAACTCGTCCATGCTTCAAAAAACTTCAGTTTGTAGTTACAGATGATCAATAGGCGTCCAAGAATTTGGACATCTACATTGCTACCTATCTCATTCACTTTTGGTTTGTCTTTATTTACCATAAGTTTCCCAACAGGGATTGTCAATTTGTGATAATAGCATATAAGGCTAAGTTACACACAGTATACATGGTTTTCTAATTTAACCATTCTATAACACAATAGCCAATCAATCATTGCACCCTAGTCCGTTATAACTAGGGCAACCAATTTTTTGACCTAAAAACTTAAAATTTTGACTTTATAATTTACAAATTTTGACTTTATTTTGACCTATAAATTTTCTGTGTTTGCAACTGCAAAATAGATGCATATTCATCCACTCTGTGCTTCGAAATAAAAAATGGTTATTAACTTTGAGGGATGATATGCTTATATGTACATCAATGACTACAGTAGAGTCAAACCTGAGAACATCATAAAGTTGAAACACTATATGTATATGAGATTGAGCATTTACCAAACCGAGTACTATAAGACCACGTTTCTTGCCTTGTCACGCCTATCCTACAATCGTCCACTAGTGGGCAAAATAGCTCATTACATCAGAAATCGTAACAAACCCATTATTATTACAGAATTGCAATAAAACTTGCAAAAATATATCAATATCTGTTGTTGCAGTTTCAATAAAATATCAATAAAGAGAAAAAACAAATTTTTACCTGATGATAAATTTTGACTTTTTTTGACCCAATAACTTGNGATTCCCTCATGGTATGAGCGTGAAATTTGGTTTGTGGGCGTTTCATACACTTTAAAAAATCAGACAATTTTTGACGTTATTGACTTNGGTTGCCCTACTTATAACCAACTCAGTACATACAGCACTGCAGTATACGCATTTTTTGTCTACACAGTATAAAGTTCAGGCACTACAAACTGATAAAAATTGATGTTCGATTTTATGGAAACAATGGTGTTGTCTTTGATGTGAGCAGAGTGGTTTACCACAGTGTTGCCACTCTATTATGAAGAAAAACCCCAGAATTTACCCTGAAAAAAAAAACCCAGACATACAAAATGGTTAAAAAAATCAAAACCAAACTTCAAATGAACGCTAGAGGTACTTGCACATATCAATTATAAGGTAATATGCATTTTTTGCATCAAACTTTTAACAAGTTCAAGTCTATTTGTAAACATACTGACAATATACAAGTAAGCTAGCAGCAAATCAAATGTATGAAGTAACATAAAAAGTTAGTTAGATCTTTTCTAAAAGATGTTTAATTAATGTTTTCTTTTACTTAAATGCACAAATGAAACATGTACATGATACATTCAAAGTCCTACAGTTTTCTTTTCACCCTAATCATAGCATTCACTGCAATATTTGACTACTTATTTAACATTCAAAAATTTACATTACATTCATACCTATCACAATGCGCCTGTAAAACCATGAACAGATTCTCAACCACAGCATCTTCATTCATAACAAAAAAATCATTCCAAAATCATGCACAAGCAGCCCTTGACACATCAGCGATAGATCAGAGTGCTGACCTATGCCTAGTCAGTGCTCAATCTGTAGAAAATTAGATTTCAAACGATTTGGTTATTAAACCTAGCCCTATTCAACTGTACTGGCTACTGACTCTGCACATTACCCATGAGAAACTATATTCTTAAATGGAAAATACAGTATTACAGCATACATATCTAAAATTTGACCAGAGTCAAAAAACCATATTTTCAATAAAAAACCCAGAACCCTAGATAAAACAGAAAAACAACAGATCTAGTGAAAAAAAAACAGCAGCGGCAACACTGGTTTACCAAGGTAAAGTTAGCAAAGATGAGCGGACTGTGAAATTTTTCAGTCCGAGTCCAATCTGCAAAATTGAATCTGATCCAGTCCTTATCCGCAAATTTTTGAAAATCATCGGTCCGATCCAGTCCTGATCTGCCCATGTAAAACAATGTATGTTATTTTGCCTCATGAGGCAAAATAGACACAGCTTTTTGACAGTTCCAAAATTTAACATGGCAATGTTTATTTTGCTATCAGTGGCAAAAGTATTGCTGGAGTTATTTTGCCATTAGGAAAACCCGATTGGTAGAATTGATCAAGTGACAAGGATGATAGCCCTGTTGTGATTGGAAAGCCCGAGCAGCACATGCGCAAAGCTTCACATTGTGACAGCAAGCAACAATTGAGATCACCCAATGAGATCACTTTAGTATTGCTTGTTCACACCACATATATACGGGTTTTATTCTTCATGCACATCCCGTTCATGGTGAATCGCACATTCAACACAATGTCAACCGAGAGGTTGCAACAACATCTCCTTTTCACAACGAACCACACCAATCGCACGTTCTTTTAGTG
>JGI24158J21664_10009647_pt1 | contig 12888 bp, 14 predicted proteins | sample Ectturendosymbi3_FD_21664 | JGI IMG/M metagenome (IMG submission 21664) | reverse complement strand
GTCAAACGTGAAGCAAGCCAAAGCTGAAACGAGGTGTGCCCTTAAAAATTATTTCAGGTGCGACCGATGACGTGTCACAGCCACAAGTCAAAGCTCAAACGCAGGTGTGCGCTACACAAATGCAGTCACACGTGACGCGCGCACCTGCTGTTGAATTCTGAACGCTTGAAATACCCCTCTCTGCCAATGACGACAAGAGAATAATTCAACCTGAAAAAATAAATACCTTAGCTCATGGATACAGGACAGGCTGACATGGGAAACCAACAAGGGAACCGACAGGGCGACAAGGGAACCAACAGGGGAGACCTGGTAAAGTGACAGGGGTGGCGTTAGGGTTCGAACAGAGGGGCTTCGACTGAGACAGGGGAAACTGGCAAAGACCCCACAAAACTAGGGATTTAGAGAAACGGCGCTCAAACACAGAAGAATACACTACTGAGCAGTCCCGTCGACACGGGGGACTTGAGTGGGCTTAGCCCCCAAACACCACTCCAGGACCCCCGAATTGAAATATGAAACACTATAAATCAGTGGAGTTTCTGACAAAATTTTGAACATCAAGTCACCTTGTGCAAACGCAAAGTCCCCCGTTGTAGACTTTCTGGCGACGGTTCTGATTCAGAGACAAGTGAAATCACTATATGGTGCAGCAAACAAGCTCATAGGTACATTCGATCAGTGCTCTCCTGCAGTTTCAAAAAAACTTTATTTCGTGCCTATTGCATGCCAATACATGCTTGCCAATTGTGGACCAAATACAGAGAGAAACGTATGAAGCGCTTGCGCGCTGCGTACAACAATGCCTACGGAATTAGACATTACATACCCAGAAATTAAATGTTCGCCCACACCAAGTTGGCCATCGTGTAAAGACTTTGACGTCTTATTGAGAAATAATCTGTATCGCTTTTCACAACGTTATCTAGTTTCGTCTAAATCTTTATTCGATCTCTTCAAACATCTGATGCCTTCACAAATCTTCATTTTTCCTCAATTATTTAACGCTCGTGTATGTCGATGACCAATGATATAGTAGTTGATATGTTGTGCTTGTGTCTGCGTCTCGTCAGTATTGATTTTGCAACACAACGAAACCTTCCGCGTGCTTCGTGGCTCCCTAGGATTTTCTTATTTTCTTGTTATTCCTCTGTCATCTCCAGTATGCAGACAACGTGTGCAAACCAAGCATACAAAAAGTAAGACATGTAACTGATAAAACGTTAACCGCCAAATCCTGCTTCATGAAAATTAATTGGTTGTCGATTTCATGATAAATGCGTTGCAAAGCATTTGAAACCTTGAGTGGAACTGTTTGCATGCCTCTGTGTGCACCCCATACGACTTATTTATATTTTTCTTTTTTTCTCTGCTAGCTTTTTACCTCTAAGTTTGCTGTTAGAATGCATTAATTTCTCCCTCACTACTGGATCCCAGTATTATGATGGGTGAATGATGTTACAGCTGGAGCGGTGTTAAAGTGTTTTGCTTCTATGAGCGTTGGTTGTGTTCAAACACCTATTCTGTAATGCGGTAGACTAACCATTTTTTGTTCTTTTGTATTGTTCTATTGTGCCTGTGATATGGACCATGAGTTTGCAATAAGTGAATTATAGAGTATATTGTTATTTCTAAGCGTGAATTTATCAGGTTGTGCTCCAGAATGAAGTTGTTTGTTAACTTTATTTCAAATTACAAAACTCGGGCTGATGACTGGGGTTGATCATGTCTTGACCAAGCAGGTTTCTATTTGGTTCGGCAAAGTTTCATGCAAATAATCGTCTCAAAAATATTTTATCTGAATTCAAACACTTTTGCAAGAAAGCTGAGCCCTTGCATTTCATTCATCCTGCACCTCGAGTCGTGTTGCCCAAAATACATGGCAATTTGCAAGAAAGTCGCATGCTTTAGTCGTACATTTTTGCATGTAATCACAAAAGGTCACGTTAAACACTGCTCAGTGAGAGAACACCACAGATTATCTAGTCGCTACTTGAGTCCGACTGTTCCTTTCGTTTATTTTCGAACAGTTGAAATTGATATAAAACACCCGCGAAAAATCTTAACAAGTCTGTTTCGGGAGGTCATGGCCTCTTCAGCCTCATTCTGGCTGCGCTACTATTGCAAGGTGTATGCTTGCCATGATTTTTTTAACTTTTACTGGTGTCTGCAAAATTATTTGAACTGCTCTATAAGATTCTGAGTAATTTGTCGTAGACTACTGTATATTCTGAGACAGAAATGCTTAAAAAAATAATAGACTTTTCTCCAGCTGCAAGGTATAGGTTTGCCAATTGCCATTAATGTTACAGTGGTCTGCAAATTTTTGAACTGCTGTGCAAGCGTGCAACCAAGGGGTATTTGAAGCATTAACCTCCCAAAAAAATTTCAAAATATTTCATAGCAATTTTTGCATTTGCAGAAACTTTCAAAAAACAAAGATGAAATTTTATATGCTAATTCTGAAAATTTTCAGAGATGCAATGTTTGTATACGCTTTGATTTTGTTTCTTGCCTATCTTCTGAGAAAGAATGTTTGCATAGACTCTCGAACCGTCAACAATAAAAACTGTATTGTTCTCGCACCAGTAGTGCAAAGTTTGTAGCCAGGAGACTATGCCTGGTGTCAGAAACGGCACACTATGTTCACAATGAGTTAGCTTTTAGATTGCCTGCAGTTACTGCAGGCTACTATTTAAGAGTTTTTGCATTTTATGTTCAGTTCTTAATCATTCCTGGGGTTTCACATCCAAGATCTAACGTTGCAAGAGAACTGCGAATATCACAAAGGTTATTAGGTGTTGTTTAGGTAGTTCTGGCAAAAGTGGCAAGGCCCACCCTTTTCTGGTCACGGGCCTGGCCCAACCATTCGTAATAAAGTTCAAGCTGCATTCCTGCCTGCATTCCTATCAAGAGTGTTTCAGTTGGCAGACGAAGTCTCGTATCTGCGATTAAAACAATAGCATCAGTGATTAATTTTCTAACATTCATACCAGTCTCTTGTATCTGACAACGTTACCACTCGCAATATCGTCTGCAGAAATCATCTCACAACAAATATATTCAACTGAAGTTTCAAATATTTAGATAATTAATTTGATGAATTTGTTAAAACAAGACAAAATTTTAGACAGATTTACTAGTAGCGTATAGATCTGCCACACTTAAGCCACGATTGCACTAGTTCAGTACGGAACCAGGCGTTTGTGTTAGGCTACTAATTTTACTCTTGTCCTGATCGTTCGGTCTGCATCTTGGTTGAAACTAAAAAGTTCTCATTTTCGAAAATGTTGCGAAGAGAACTTTATCTGTGACTGTTTACGAAAAAGGTGTACCACAGCAGAATAAGCACGATGACGTCTTCGAATGAAATTTCAATAAATTGCCCCCACGAAGTGAAGGGCTGGTTGCGACCTGCTGCTGTGCAATATCTTATGCATCTGACTTGTGGATAGGAGCACCTCTCATGCCCATCCTCCTCATCCTGTTGTGCTACATTCCCTGCTGCCCGTGTGAGAAACAGTTGTAAAACCAGAACTACCTTCTGTTCACACCTACACTGCCAAATCTCAAGATATTTCCAGTTACCGAAATGTGAGCATGCAACTTTGGTAACATAGACACCATAGTTGTATTTTCACATGGTTACCGTCCCATCTGGTGCTTAAAATGTTTGCTATTGCTTTAGATAATAAAATTTGTCTTTAATGAATCGACTCGTAAATTGTAAGCCATATTCGTGAAAGCTTAAAATTACACTTTTGGAACTTCCAAATGTCCCGCATGAAGCCTTTGCGCTCTGTACTGATGTCAGATTGTTGAAGCAATTCAAAACCATTTTCCTCAGTTATCACTTGAAATGGTGCCGCTTGCACGTCGATATCCTCCTGATACACACTCATCACCTTCCAACTCCATTAACAGCTGACTTTGAAGTAACTCGTTGGAGAATGGCTCTTAAAGCTGGTGAGAAAATAAAACCCAAAAGAGTTTTCAACTAGAGACTTAAACAAAACTCACGTGCGACTTACAGTGCAAACCGTAAATATTTTATCTAAACACCCTATAGTTTTTTTCCGTCTTCTAGGCTTCCCATAAAAGTTACGTCCAGGTTGACAATACAGAGCATCTTCATCAATTCAGTGCATCTTCCCGACTAGCTTCCATCTATTGTGGACCGCATCCAGATGACGTTCTATGCGGTTAACTTGCAAACACAGAGTATTTTTCTGGCTCTGTCACCTTTACAAGGTTGCATTTCAGCAAACCTCTAGTGCGAGAAATGTTCCCCTCTAGGGTTCTTGATAATAGTTTCTGACTCGGCAACTGTTTTCTATGCACAGTAGGTTCCTGTTTTGCACACATTCCTTTCGAAACATGGACAAAATGTGAATTTAAACCGTCAAAAAGTATGTGATTTTACTGGTTGTTTTGCCGCTTACAAATTTGATGGTTTTGCAAAAAAAATTACATAGACTTCAAACTTGAACAATATATTTACTTTTCAAACATAAATTTACGTTGCAAATTTAGCAAAGGACTTGTTCGGGAATCGTGTATTTCTTCGTCATTGCGCACAGGTGCCACTGTTCCTGCCATAACGCCACGAAATTTCCTTTCCTGAAATTAAAGCAATTCATCTTTTTCAAATGAAAACTTCTTCTGTGGTATTTATGTCTCATAACAAAAGAAATGAATTCAAACTAAAACTATAAACTCAGTCAAATTGTTTTACGTTTGCCAAAGTGCAATCATAGACAAGGTACTTTGGTTAAAAAATGAATTGCCTTGAGATTTTTCTCCCAAATTGAAACATTTTGTGCTAGACTTTTTTCATTCATTGATTCGAGTTTATTGCATGTTTTTATTGACCAAAATATAGCTATTTTCAAATCCTGGTGAAGTGACCAAAATGCCAGAAAAGTAACTCATGCCTCAAAAGTACGTCATACAGAAAAGCGCCTCATGCCTCAAAAGTACCTCATACAGAAAAGTACCTCATGCGGCTCGTGCGGTGCCGGTTGGCCAACACTGGATGATGGAAACCAGAGAGGAAATATAACGGAGTTGATGTTAACTTCACAAAAATCTAATCATGTTTTGGTTTTGCTGATTTAACACGCAATGTTAATGTGCGCAGGTGTAAAAATTCAAGACTTCAGCAAACTATTGAAGTTGCTGTTTGCGACCCACAGCCACTCCTCCGTAACCCACTTTGAGGTCGCGACCCACCCGTTTGAAACCACTGCACTGGATTATCCTTTCAGACGTCTGGTCATATTCATTGGGTATGATCCACATCTGTGGCAACGATCAGGAGTAACGTTTTTGCGGTAAAACATTTTTTCTGTAGTCCTACTATGTGGAAACTTTAATGCATGTTGTGCAATATCACAGATGTAGACAATCCTTTTCCAAACACATCATGACAGTTAAAAGGCATATTATTTTGTCCAGTCTATGTATAAAATGAGTAAAGAAACGTAATTCCACGATTTTGTTTATTGGGGGAAAGTTTTGTGAATCTGAAGATGCACAGGTGCCTCTGTCTCTCTTTGCGTATAGACGCGACTTGTGCGCAATTCTCATTTCGAGAGTGTCTTTTCTTGTACAAAGATTAAACATTGGATGAAAAATATAATATTTTGATTATTATGAAGATGTGTTGCTCAATGAAGAGAATGCTCACTAGAAATTCTCCCTGCTTGAATGTCGCCAGGTATACAGAAATCACAACTGGTGCTTTCAATATTTACTATTGCTTTAGATAATAAAAATTTGTCTTTAATGTATTGACTCATCCTCGTATTCTTGAAAGGCGTAAAATGCACTTCTAAAACTTCCAGATTTTCCGTATGTCGACTAGCTATTGCGCTGCACACATGTCAGACTGTTCAAGAACTTCAAAGCCATCTTCCTCAGTTATCACTATAGGAAGGTTGCCTCATGCACATGGGTGGCCAGCCTATAGCAAATAAACTCGAGGTCACTTCACGATTGCGTCACTGCTCTTTGAAATATGACCGTTACATGGAAACTTCCTTTCGACATAAAAATGGCAGGTGCATTCAAGTTCTTCACCGTGGTTTCAGATATGTTAAACTGAGAGCACAATTACACTTTTGACACCATGTGTTTTATCATAATGTCGTTTTGTATTTTTGCACCATAAACAACGTAGATACGAGCTACTGTAAGTGCAAGACGCGAAAGGTGTATGTTAGTTTGAACACAACTTGGGTCAGTTGCAAGCACGAAGAACGGAGCAAGGAGGGAATTCAGTATGATTTCGTGGCGCAATCACTTGTCGCCAGGGCCGGTCTTAGCAAGTGCGGGGCCCGATTGGAAGCACTTTTGCCAGGCCCCACTCAATCCCGTCGCCACGGGGGCTTTGGTGGGTTTATCCCCCCCAAACAAAGCACCAAGCCCCAAATTGAAACATGAAACACTAAATCAATAAAGTTTTTGTCAATTTTTAGAATGACAAACCACCCCGCACAAACGCAAAGCCCCCCTATTGAAAACCTCCTGCCGACGGTTCTGGCCCCACTCAGTGGCGTGTGCAGAAATTTGTGATGGGGGCATCGAGTCATTTTGATAGAAATCGGTGATGTTAAAGAAAGAGCCCTATGGCGCGATACCAAACTAGGTGTATGCCCCCTGTTTCACATCTCCAACGGAGACTTCGATGGACATCTTCGTAACACCCAATAAATCCAAAGGAACTATAGTCAGTATCTCCTCTCTCGCCAGTTACTTCCCGGGAGGAACGGCTGCCAATTTGTCATGTGTTAAAAGGAATTAACAACACTGCTTGATATGATGACTATGCAAGCAGAGATATAACAGCTTAGCTAAGAAACATCAACCAACAGAAAAAGCGTGACAATAGGACATCACATAAAACTGCAGTGCAACCTTGTAGTATAATGCTGCACAATAATGACAATACTGAACCGAATGAAGCAGATAAGTCAGCTCCAAGTAATACAATAACGGGAGAACACACAAACCAAATCGATGAACTTCAGGTTATTGTAGCCTGCGACACAAATGTTGCCTTTGCTTAGAGAAACTTATTTTTCGTGCTCACCAGCAGTCTTTCAGAATTTTGACCCTGTTTAAGCCTTTGCTAATTTTGGATTCAATGGATAAAAACGCTAAACTATTTAGGCGCTCTTGTAGGATTGGAGATCTCAAAAGAAATTTTAATTAGTTTCAGCTTAGAAAAACTGCTTTTTCCGGTGCAACGGTCACGGTCATGTAAATCCTGAGGGCAATAACAAATTAGGGAAAGAGGTATACCTGCTATTGTGTGCGAGAAATTCGAATCTAAGTTGACAGAACTGGTTTAAATGCTACGATTTCCTCACAAAGCCTATGCGCCTGTGCTTGTTATTTCTTACGTAAACGTTATTTTTGATACTTTTTCAGGAACCGTTATTTTGGCACACCTGTAACAGCCATTCAGTTGGCAAAGTTAAAACTCGGTGCATTTCAAAGGTTTTGGCCAATCTAAGGTTGCCTCATCGGACTTGTGCGAGAGGAAAAATTAATTTCACTAAAAACTGTTGGTGAACTTTTGAACATTTGTCCTAATTTTGTGGTGTTCTTGTTTTATGTCTTTTCATCTGATTTTTGTTATCTTGCGAGCTTCTGGGAGTATCGACTAGAATAACCTAAGGGTTATTTCAGTTTCCCAACTGCAAGCATGGGAATGCCTTCAAGTGTTTGCAAATAGCGTTTGTTTCTTATTGCATCGCACCCAGTTTTTGCAGTAAACATTACAATACTGTTTAAGCAGCACACATTTGCAAATACAAAATAAACTTAACTTTCAGAAGGCAAGTAGCAGTAACTATTGAAACAGAAACAACCATCAAACCGTTTCTTGCAGCAACTATTGAAACATGACCTGCCATACGAAACGCTTACAACTAAAACAGAAAAAAAAAACAGTTCAAAACTCAAACCCTCTCTACCCTAACTACTGTAAGTGCCATTGAAAAAAAACTAGGTTTTATGTTATTGGCTAACAATGGCCATTGTTACGATGACAAAATGAATTACGATGAACAAGGGCCACGCAATTCACTTTCAGTTTCGTTGGCAACGGGCCCCACGCTTTAACAATACTGTGGGCCCCACACCGGCACTACGCAAACAGCTTCCATAGACAATTTAAGTTTGCGTTGGTGTAGCGCGGGGCCCCCTTCGGCGCGGGGTCCGATTGGAAGCAATCGGTCCAATCGGCCAAAGNCCGGCCNTGCTTGTCGCTTGAGGTGCAAGTTGCTTTCAAGGGGAACTTCTACAACAGACGACACACACGCAATATTTCCATGTCCTGCAGGACTTATGTTTCTTGCCCAAGTGCAGAGGTTAAGCTCTTGTTCGTGAACAAACATTGACTGATATGTGAACACAATGTCAATGAGATATCACCGCTATATCACCGCCAAGCAATAGATAAGACAATTTTTGTCAAGGTAATGTACTATTTGACTCCGAAGTATTATTTTTAAGATAATCATTTGCGTTGACCACTTAATTCAAGGTGAAAGTAAAAAAAGCAACCGAGGCACAGATAATCAAAAACATCATGAATATAAGCAAGTAAGGACGACATTTCCAAAGGATTATGTAACAGTTTGTTTTTGTTCTTAAAACAGGTCGCTCATCAGTGAGCGCTTCGCTCCTTTTAAGAAAGTCCAGGCAATCTATTGCACTTCTGCGATCTCTTCTGCCATCAGTTCGCAAAAAGCCATGCATACTTTTCAGCGCAATTTTCCGCATGAAAAAAACGAGGTGTTCTCGCCAAAGTCGTTTTGAACCTCTTTTCTCCACAATTTCATGGCGCAGCGTTAAAAACATTATTCTGATGCATTTAGTCACAGCGACTGGTCCGTTCAACTTGTGGAACAGAAACGCAGCTACAATTAAAGCAGGCAGTGATCTGGAACAGTTGTTGCTTGTTGCAGCCTCCGAAGCATAATCAACCAAGTCATCTGCTCTTGCGCACACCGTTGTGAGCAACTTCACTACTTCTTCAATTATTTCATTTGCTTCATTTGCGTTGTTGGTTTCAAGGCAACGTTGATATCGATCGAGCATATTTGATATTTGGTTGCTTCTACCTTGTTCACCACCTTAAAATAAAAAAGCAGAAATAGAAATGCCTGAGTTTTAGAAAGGGTAGGAAACAAGACATATACTGTAGTCAGTAATCTACTAAACACAGAATTCGTTCAAATTGTTTCGAAAAATAATTTAATTTCCTCTTCAGCTCAGCGTTCTATTCAGCGCATCTATTATTATAATAAAAGAAGTAAATTACGTGACAAGTGAGGCTCTAATCAACCAAAACGTACGTAAATTGCGCTAATCGTCTTTAAGCGCATTGTCTTTCTCTGTAAACAAGTACAACAATTAACACAACAACCGCATAGACCAGGGTTTCTTAACCTGGGATCCTGAAATCAATTTCAGGGGGTGCTGGGGATGGTCACATATGTGGCGGTAAAAGGTAAAAGGATTACGTTTGTCTTTACTTTATCCTTATAGTAACCAGGTGTTAGCCAATGGTAGGGGGTGCTGGACTGCTTAGGCCTGACCAAAAGGGGTGATGAGGTAGAAAAAGGTTAAGAAACGTTGGCATAGACAGTGTCAGGACAGCTACAGACATTCACACAGAACAACAAAGAAGCAGCTGAAAGCTGCAGTCACAAGAAATTTTGTAAGTGCAAAGGGCTCACACCATCCCATCACATTTCCTTGATGAAAATGCAAGCAAAGCAATATTTTGCGTCCCTTTTGGACCAATACAACGCATTTTCGTTGCGTAGATTATATTATTTCCTTCAAATGTTTCATTTTAACTTTTAGACATATTTTCGTTAAACACAGTCGCTTTTGCTCTGCTGCTCACTGACAAACTTGTCTTTTTCAAACATTTCTTTGCAGTTGAAGATATTTCTAAACCTGCCATTTTCATTATTAAAAGATTTAAGGAATTAACGTAAATGACTCAATCAGCTGCTTTAAATAATAAACTGCAACACCAGTCTAGCAAAAGTAATCACCAGCAAATAACGAACCTGCATTTCGACATTCTTTCCGCATAACAATAAACCTTTCTTTTAGGGGATAAGTCACTGCCAATGCGTTAATTGATTTAAACGTATTGTTTGTGAGTGTTTCGTGGTTTGCCGTTTATGATTGCGTCAGTTAAGGCAGAACGTTCGTTTACTGTGAAACGTAACAGCTCTTCTTCTTTTTGTGAAGGTGTTTTTTTAGCTACATAGGTTCTTCCTTCAACATGTTTTCATAGAAAAATACAAAGAGTTTTCTTATGAATTTGAAGTCCAAGAACCTTTAATCACAAGTTGAACAATGTATTCACAAAGTAATTCTACCTGAGTCAATATTCGTTTCTTGTGTTGCATTATCAACTTCGGGTTCTGTTGGAATTTGCATGTGGTCAAAAATGATCAATGCATCAGACAAACCGCTCTGAAAACGAAATGATATGCTAATTACGCAACAGATATAAAATGAAGGCCAGTCGTGTTACGCTGGCCATGAAAACTGCTGTTCCAGCCATGAAACACTGGTGCGTCCCTGCACGATTATAAAACAATTACTGAACATTCAAAGCAACAAATTTAAATTATTTGACTAAAACCATTTCTGTTCTTTTTGTTCAGTTCAAAATATGTTTCGTCCAGAAACCCAGCGTTAATTTTTGTCAGATGCTGCAAATAAATTCCCGCAGCCCTCTAAGCAAATTCGGTCAGCATGTTTCCATTCATGTTGAGTTTTTACCCATTTAATGCCCAGTGTATGATTATGTTCATACGCAAAAGTGACCTTCTTACAAGTCGCATAAAAGTAAAATTGAAAACGTTGTACTAACATTTGTGGTCGGTATGTAACTACCGAGAGGAAGTTTATGATCCATGAGAAACTGAAATTTTTGATGTGACAAGTTTGTAAAATTTTAACAATAAAATAAGTAGGCTTAAAAAAGGAAACTTTTAGGGGTAGATACTGACTAGTGAGGTTTCATACCCAGAACATATCTTTAATACATGATTTGGCCTTTGGTTATGTTTGCTAGCATAATAAGCATCTTCCTACAACCCAAGGTTTTCTTCTAACTTTTCATATTTTCAATTTGGTATACACTTCTTGCCCTGTGTATGAAATATCATAAGTTGGGCAGTAACCAATGTCTCGTGAGACATTTAGAGCTTAGACGAGTATTTCCAAAAATTTGCTGTTTCAAAACGAATTTTAAGAGTGGTGACCAGAAGGTGTTGCGTTAGAGATGTAGTGAGTCAGATCAATGGGGTCTGGTCAAGAATAGTGTGCACGATAATATAGCCTTGCCATGCAAAATCAGTAGTGTTGTTAGGGCTATGGACATGGTTACATTATCCAACTTGACCCTCCCCTGTCTTTGACGTTTTGACCCTACTTTTGACAAAGACGTGCAAGGCAAAATGCTGGATGGAAGTTTCAAGACCAGACACCTATTGATTCGAAGTTTCATAATCATTTTTTGTTAAACCAAGGTCTCGATACTCGGGTCTCGGGCCAAATCTGGCCCGCGAAGACATTTCGTACGGCCCACGAAAACATTTTTCAACAACGAAAAATTAATATATTTACGAAAAACTTGTTGAGTTGGTGCAATGCATGTAACATATCCCGAAACAATCAATCACATTTCGTAAGATGTCCAGCCCTCAGGCTGCTGTGTAATCGCTTATGTGGCCCTCGAAAAATGGGTTGGAGGATCTTGTTGACAGCTTATGTGTGTTATAGCTAGGTATAAGTCAATTGACTGGACGACAGTGTCCTATAGCAACAGAAATTGTGTGATGTGAACACAAAGTCAAAGCCAATATAGTGGCTGGGCGGTCCTTGCAGGGTTTTCGTTTTTCATTAAAATGTGCTAAAACTTCCAGTTGCACCTTTGCATATCCTTGAAATGTCAATTCAACAAAGGCTAAATTAGCAGCTGACACACTCTTAAATGTCCAGCGTATGACATATCATACGGCCAAAACAGGGGCTTTAGAAAATGAACTTCACGAAAAACAAACTCAAACCAGTTTCAAGAGATCATCTCGAATAACATATTACGGTAGAACAGAAAAATTCAAAGTTTTTGAATTTCGTGCACTAATGGGCCAATCTGAAAAACAACTGAGAAGACCTCACTCAGTGGTTCAAGCTCAGGTAATACGACAATTTGTTCCAGTATTACTCCAGAACATTTGCTCCTCTAGAATACCTTATGTCTTCCACTGCATTATCGCTGAACTGAAAGGTTGCCAACTTGTGATGATTATCGAATTAGTTAAAAAATGAGTGCTGGAAAGCTACATTGCCGTATAGCAAGTTCATCTCTAGTTAAGCAATAAAAAACTTTGCAATGATTTACATTTTAAGGGCACAGTCGTGTTTAAGACAAGCATATGAACACAGGCGCGCAACCAGGGGGGGGGCATTTGGGGCATTTGCCCCCTCCGAAATTTTCAAAACATTGCATAGCAATTTTGACATTTGCAGAAACTTTCAAATAATAAAGATGAGATTTCATATTCTAATCATTTTTAAGAAGTCTTATTGGAATTTTTCTTTGTCCTATTGGTAAATTATCTCCTTACAAGATTTATCTTGAGACAAGGTTATCCGATCGAAAATTTCGTAAATGATTGGTAGTTAATCACAAATATGCAGGAAGTGTCAAAACTTGAGAGATAGTTTAAAATGTTGGTATTTCCAAGCAGGGGCGCAGCCAGGATTTTTCTAAGGGGGGGGCTGAAGTTATGGAAGCAAAAGCCTTGTAAAGGAAAAATTGCTTGTGATTAGAATAGTCAA
>JGI24158J21664_10009646_pt1 | contig 12889 bp, 10 predicted proteins | sample Ectturendosymbi3_FD_21664 | JGI IMG/M metagenome (IMG submission 21664) | reverse complement strand
CATGAGTGAAACAGTGGAGTAGCCACCCCAGAATTTGGGGGGTGGGGCAAATTGTTTGACTTTAAGCGAGCAACAGCATTTTGTTTGGGGCACCTCTTCTCAAAGCACAAAATGACACGACTTGTTCGCTAGAAATTTGGGGGGCATGGCCTCTTTGCCCCTCCCTGGCTATGCCTATGGAGTGAAATACAATTTGGATGAATCTTGTATTCGTTTACAAGCTCGATTTGTACAAAAAGAGCTGTGCGTGGTGTTGAAATGGAAGTGACATAGACAGTGCATAAGACATGTTTGCAGGAGCAAGCTGATTACTTGTTTGTTGTGTGGTCCGTCCTGTTGTAAGCCAAAATAATTTCGTCAAACTACAGGTAGGCTTGACAGCAGCCGTGACAGTCGATGAAGAAAGTGGTGAGCGACGTTTGGAGGCTGGTGCAATGGTGCTTGCGGACCGTGGGGTGGTTTGCATCGACGAGTTTGATAAAATGAGTGACATCGACCGGACTGCAATACACGAGGTGCGTAGCTTACGTCAGGGATCTTAAACACGCGGTCCGCACATGGCCCCGCAATGCTTTTGAAATTTTCACATAGTTAACAATTAAGTTATTTATTTAATTTGCCGTTGTTTGAAGTGCTCGGCCATCGAGTCAACCGCTTGCGAATCAGTGAATAATAAACAGGTAAAATAACATATGCAAATCACTGGGTTCTTATTATATTGCCTTTTGACTTTTTTATCATTGTAATAAAACTTCTCATAATACGGCCTTCGTTACTTTAAAATTACTGTAAAAGTCCTCATTCGGCCCTTGGAGCAATTTGAATTTGACGTACGCCTTGCCTTTGTGATAATAATTAAACTTTCTCGTGTGTCAGAATTGCATGTTTTTGTTAAGCCACAAAAATCAAAGCAATAAAATTTGTGTTTGTGTTTGCATTCAGTTTTTGTTAAAGGGCACACTGAGCGAATGGGGTAAAGATGGTAGGCAGAAGTCGAAATTAATTTTATTTTTTGGTTGATACTTGCAACTTGAGTGGTGGATATTTCCTTACCATTGTCGTTATGCTATACTAAAAGTGGTCTCCATTCAACCAGGTGCTCTGCTTGTATGTGTTTTTGTCGCTAGATTAGACATGTGATTGTCAACTACTTCCCCTACTTCAGTTACCACAAAACCAAGTTACATTTTTCCTATGAAATTTATGCACGCAATTCAGGGAAGATTTTAGGTGTCTCTGAAAAACTGCATGGTTTCTGAAAAAAACTGCGTTTGGAATTACAAAATGGGCAACGCTATTTTAACTGAATGCATTTTGGGAAATCGTCTTTTCATAGTTTAGTTGCTGAACTGGCCTGACCGTGTCGATCGCACGATCAATGTATATGTCGGCGTTGTAAAGTCACCTCCGAATATTACTTTCAGGTGATGGAACAAGGCCGTGTTACAGTAGCTAAAGCTGGAATCCATGCCAAACTAAACGCTCGATGCAGTGTGCTTGCTGCAGCGAACCCTGTGTATGGCAGAGTAAGTAATAGATGGATATTTGTTTTTATATACTGCGTCAGCGAACGGCATATTTTCGCACCAAGGACTGTTCCTATCAAGTAGTAGACTTGCAGTATTTTCACGGATTTTTCTTTGCTGGAAGATGTTCGCTAAACGCAGATTTTGACAGAAAGGACACCTCACATACGCCGATCTTCACTGGGACAAGGGTGAACGGTTAATTTGGGTTGGGGGCCACTTTGAGAACGCCAGGTTTAGCGGAGGGCCGTGCCTTCTGATGGACGAGTAAGCAAGTCTCAGTTCAAGCCAAAGTCAACGTTTACCTTGCTAGGCTGGAGGAACTTTCAGATTTGAACATTTTTCCTGAATGCTTCCAGGGGCCAACGAAAACGATGTCGCGGGCCGATAATTGCCCATCCCTGCATTAGAACAAACAAACAAATCGGGCTAGATTAGGTACGAAGTGAATCATTATGACGTTTGCGTTGACAGTGTGACTGAAGCATCAGTTGAAAGGAGATTATTCCACTTTTTGAACTTAAGATATTTGAAAGAGTTTACAGTTAGTTTTCATTGGCTCTGGCAGCTTACTTATACATTTTCAACTTGTGCTAAATAGCAAATAAAATTTTTGAGGTGGTGGTTATGACACGTATTGTACCTGTATTTTACGTGCCTATAGAAAAAAATCCAAAGCGATATTTTCATATACATCTTGTTACGAAACACGAAATTTTGTCATAATTAGCTGACATGCTTGTCGTGATTTGATTTTTTGTCTCACAAAAAACAAACACTTCCTCATGATGAGGTGTTTCCTGAGATACAGCTGCGTAGCTCCACATTGAAGCTGTGATGTAAAATTTTAACCCTTTGTGATCGTGCATTTTTATAAAAAAAATAAACAGTAAAATTATATTAGAAAACCGTTCTGCTTACCTTGTTGCTGAACGCCCATACTTTTTTTTTATTTAAGTACGATCAATTCAAACCGCCCATGGATAACATTGGAATGCAAGATTCACTGCTGTCTCGTTTTGATCTCCTTTTCATTGTGCTTGATCAAATGGATCCGGAAAATGACAGAAGGATTTCCGAACATGTTTTGCGCACGCATCGTTATCGATCTCCTGGTGAACAAGACGGCGATCGTGAGTACATCCGCTATGTGGCAGTAGAGGTTAACTCAGGTGGTAAAGCAAAAAATCGGATCACGCTTGAACGCGTTGCTTTTCTGCACTTCATACTCGACATTGGGCTTTATGCTGCCAGCGTGTGGGGGGCAGCCCGCGGTATTGCATCTGCGATTGCCATACCAGTCTGGGTCATGTTATCGGAGCCAGTATAGCAGCTTTCAGCGTTAACCATGTCACGGCTGGAGAGAACGTTTTTGATACGACTCCAAACTTTGTCTCAAAAGTTTTGGTTTGAAATTTAGTACCATGGGGTGTATCATGCTTTGCGTAAACCAACCCGCCGAACAACACGTTCGCCTGACAAATATCTTGCATGTATTTGGTTATAGTAAGCTTGGTTGTTTTCTCGTTGAAGCGCTACCTATTTCCACCGGAGCCGATAGTTTGTCCACCGAGAATCCAGATGCAGAGGACGCGGAAGAAGAGACACGAGTCTTTGATAAGCACGACAACCTCTTGCACGGAGACAACCGAGGCAGCAAGTCAAAGTGAGTTTGCGTTAGTTGTCATGTTAGCTGCTGCTGATTGATCGCTATGTCGCAGAAGACAGCTGCTCTGCATGGTTGTTCTGTGTTGCTAAACGGTCGCCATCTTTTTCAGGATGGTCAGTATGGAGTTCATGAAAAAATACCTGCACGTTGCGAAAGTGATCAAGCCAGTCTTGTCCAGGGAAGCTGCCAACTGCATTGCCGAGGAATACGCGAAATTACGCAGTCAGGATCAAGAGAATACGGACATTGCACGGGTAATGTCCGTGTTGGTACATCGCTGTAGAGTAGACCGTGCTGCAAGGTTATGTTTAGCGAAACAAGCAAAGATCAAGATTTTTTTCCATCTGTGGCGTCGATGAAATACGAGTTGTCTGCAAACTCGTAGATGCCCGTTGCCTTTCACTCAATGAGACTTGCGACTTCAGTAGGCGCTATTTTTTCTCCAGTTGCAAATTGATTAGAATTTCTGGTTCAGATTCCAGTTGTCTGAAGAACGTCTTATCTGGAACAATAGAACCTACTTTTGCGTCGAAAAGTTTTTAACGGGCAACACTGCGAGATTGCGTGTTTGCGAATGTCAAATTTAATTTTGTACAAGTAAAACGCTTTGCGTCATAAGCATATCGTTGTTCATAATGCTGAAAATCTAGAAGTCATTAATTGTCGAATAAAGGTTTTGCAATGCTTCGTTACGTTGATCGTTTGTTATTTTCAGACTACACCGGTAACTGCCCGAACTCTGGAGACTCTGATTCGTCTTGCAACAGCTCATGCCAAAGCGAGATTGTCTAAAAGTGTGACGCTTCGAGACGCCGAAGTAGCCATTGAACTTGTGCAGTTCGCTTACTTCCACAAGGTATGGCATAAGCTTTTTTCAAGTAGCCTGCTGTATTTTAAGAATAACATTTAAAAGCCAATTAAAATTTTGTCAGAACGCACACTGTCATTCTTCGTCAAGTGGGAAAGCACATATTGTCTTCGAANACTTTTAGGAAAAGAAACTCAGTTTTGAAGTTTGGCAAAATTTGTCACAACAGATAAACCGGAATTGCGAAATGCTTCCTGCAGCATCGATGACTTGATTGCGTTTTACCTGTAGCCTGCAAAGCTTTGTCGTACTCCGATGATAAACATAACTGTGGAGTGGGACAGTTATGCGAAGCTGATCATTCTGGGGAAAGTGACCTCATGTAATCTTAAACGCGGGCGTCACATTTTTGATCGACAACAGTTTTGAAATTTTTCGATTCCACTGAGTTTTTCCCGCTGTAGGGCGAAGACCTGGCATAGTTCACGTTGAGCGACAAACGGTCGTTTAATACTTCGCGAACAGCACACTGACAAACCATGAATGCCACGCTCGAGACGAAGTTCAAGACGCGTGGCAATCAATCACGTGACCACATGAGCAACACGTCCGCGACAGCCACAATGCGAAAGTATAATGATTACTTCACAACATTCACCCTTCCACGAAATAGGAGCAGTTGCACCGGCATTAATGCGCACTAAACATAATTAAATGATTCAAGCGGTCAGGTGCGCGGGCCGCGAAAGGTGTGGCGTTGCTGAGTTTATAATAGCGTGACGCCCGCTTGAGGCCAGCTTTGGACCGGAACAGTAGTTGCAACACTTGAAACGGAACTATCTGCTCCATTTTCGAATGTCACTGCCGTGTGCACTTTTTGATTCGTCCAAAGGTAGATAGTTTTGTTGCGGCTTTTCATGGGAGATTCGAACGCGCGACGGAAGGAACGTCATTTCCACCAGTGCAACGGACAAGCAACCTGTTTTTTTCGGTCACAGACCGAAATGTTTTCGAAATGGCTGAAAAAAATTAAGTAATTTCGGTCAGAATGTCTGAAAATATAGGCTAGTGAACACTGTTACGGCGAGTTTTAATACAACTGTGAGACAAATGACCGAAATGTCTCAACGAAAAAAAAAGATTCAGACAAAATTGACATCACCAACAGGCCATGAAAAATGTGGAGTATGGGAATGTCATTCCAGGGTCCACTGGCGCAACGGGCAAACAATAACAAAGACTCTCCACTCGACCGGGTTCACTCTACGTTTTTGAAGCACTTCCCGACTGCGCACTCTGTGCATGTGACGCGCAAGTTCCTGCTCAGCGCCACAGACGAGCAAGTCCTTTCCAAGTAACGGAAAGTCACGGGGCAACACAATAGCTTCACGACCGGCAAGGGCGTCTGAAAACAGCGTGTTTGGGGTTTCCTGTGCCCAGCTCAACTTCAACCAGGTCATACTTGGTACCAACATACTGTTTTAAAAAAAACTGTCCGATTCTTCAGTGACCCACGTCGGAACTGACACTCCACACGACGACCGTTTTGGAAACGCCCGTGGTGTTTCATTCGTTGCGGTGCGCGGCAAAGACCTCCGAGAATGCAAAACCTGGAAACAACTGATTCCCACAAAAGATCTCCGTCCGTTTGTGCGGGGCTTAAGTTATGCAGTAGCACATTCCAAATAATGTTGTTGCAACGTTCGCACTGCGAGTTTACCATTTACACAGAATCACTTTTCCTAAAAGAAATCCTTAGTATCTCGAGACAAAGCATTTAGTATTGACGATAAGCCAACCTATCATGTTAAACAGCGAATTTAAATATGAAACATCGGATTGTGGATTAGTGAAGAGAATCGCAAAGACTCATCAACAACCGGCTTAAGATCACGATTACGGGATATCGACGGAGGAGGTTTTTAAAAATTGATACGTACCGTTCAGACGATTGAGTGGACTTAATTAATCGAGCTTGTGAAGGTTTTTAAAAATCTAGGCCTAATTTCACGGCAAACTCGGCAGTCGACAACCTTCAGCCAACTTTTTGAATACGCTCCACAAATAAAAAACAAATAAAATCCACAAATAAAATAGTATACCTGGTCGTCGTGCCCAACTGTGATTTGCGCACATCGTATTTTTGCTGGTACTTGCACAGCAAGCACATAAGGTATCAGGTGCAACACTGAGTTTGCCCTGGTGGTATATAAAACAATGTCGTACGAGTATTGAGCCAGCTGAAATCTCAACCGCATGATTTTATCGTTGTAAACTTGTTCATGTCCCGTACAGTTGAGCACAAAGACGCAGATATTTGGTATGTAATCGAGGCGAAATGACGCCCCGGATGGAAATAAAACCACATTATGATTCCTTCAACAATGGGCGTGGCTTCTTTTTCGTCGCTGGAATACCGCGTTTAATTTCAGTTGAGAGTAGGTGACAAAAAGCGACTGGACGAACGCATTTGTGCAAAACTTTTCCAAACACAGAGTCAGGTTCAGGTTAGATAACAACTCCACTGTAAAGAAAAAGATGACATGTGTTGTATCGAAGCTCATGTTAAAGCTGTTAATGTCGGAACTCAGCGTTCAACAGTGACAAACAGTTAATAGATTGTTGTAAAAATAACTTGTGGAGTTCATCGCAATAACTAACTGCATTCGTAATCCGCTTGCCAGTGCTTCCCAACAACGACGCACTGCACAACAAATCAGCGCGGATTGTTGCTTAATGCGATTCATTAGCTTGCTTGTTGTGACCCAAAATGCGGTGCTACGTTTGAAATGGCTGAGCGCATTTCTCTTCGAGCGATACTTCATTTTAGTACCACAACAGCGGAAATACCAGCTTCGCACAAGTACGAAGAAGCGAATGAAATTGAAATCCAAAGTGCTTCTTTAAATGCATGAATGGATCTAAGCTGGATATAGGCTTGTGATCCCTGTGATGACCCCCAGTTTCCACAAATCACTGTCGTGGAATATGATACACATTATGCTGTAGATGCAGTTGAAAATTTTGTAGTGACGCTGCGTCCAGGCTTCACTTGTCTTATGATGCTGCTGTTGTTGGATAGGGTTGGTGTTGAAAAACTGAACTTATTGCTAACTTCATTAGTTAAATGGCGTCTTTTAAATCAGATTTTCGCGTTGAAAGCCAAAATTGGCCCTGCTTGGGCTTATTTTTTTTCGATTATAGACCGGTTTGTTTCAAACTGACCGAACGAAATTACGTCCATTCGGTCGTGATGTCTGAGAAAGTAGTTTAGTGAATACTGTTACAGATAATTTTAATACTATCACGGTACAAATGACTGAAATGTCTCAGCAAAAAATAGGGCCGCCTGTTAAAACTTACTTTTTTATGTTGGCGCAGGTTCACTACGCTGTTGACCAAGAATATACGTTAATCGTGCGCTAGAGGCAGTCGAGATTTTTTATATCCCGGGTTGGAAACTTCGTTAGTATTTCAGCAGGAGTGTGCAACTGTGTCCGTCGTTCATAGATGGCCGAAACCAAGTTCGCGAATTTGCTGCGCCAGAATGTATCAGTAAATGCATGACAGGGCCTTCAAATCTCTCCGTGTCTTGATCTTCTTGGCTGCTTAAAGCAACTGCATGCGGCTCTTTGATAAAAGGTGTTGAAGATTTGGTGAAAATATCTTTTTACTGTGTCATTTCCATAAACGAGCTTTGTACCATTTACAGAACCCTATTTGATCGTTTCCTTCTGATTTGCAAAGTAATAATTTAGCCTGGTTTTCAAATTCATGGCGACAAGTCTCTTCAAGTTCGGGTTTATGTGGAGCACCCTCATAAAAAGTTTCAGCAAGTGTTAGCTGTTCATTTGGTTCGCCTATTTAAGATCTCGCTACGTAGTGCACGAACTAAGCACTGCCCGGTCAGGAAACGCTGGCCAGATCATGGCCCAAGAAAAAGGATACTTCCAATTTTCAAGTTTGCAGGCTTTGTCATATATAAGATGCTACTATTCTCAACAGCCTTGCGCAAAAGTCTCATTGTAACCGATTAGATCGCAGTTATGTACCACTTAAAGTAAAATCGCGCTGTTTTGTGTTTGCTCGTTAGGTTGAAGAACGTTACCGCAAACGTCGAAGAGCGAATGAGGATTCTGAAAGCGACCAAGAAGAAAATAGAGAAGTTTCTCCAACCAAACGAAAGAGAAGGAAAAAGAAGTCAGCTCTTCAGTTTTTTTTATGAATCTGGGGATTATCTGTCAATTGTTAAGCGACAGTTGCGCGATTATTATCTAAGGCCATGGGCTGGTACAGTTTCTCTGAATAACTGTGGCCATTAATTTGGAGGCAGTTAATTATTTCTTCCATTTCGGTCAGGGTTTGTCCAGAAATCAATCCAGCCTGCGCATACAAAAAAGGCCAACAACGGTCTTCATGTGTCGTTGGCTGTAGACGATTTTTGGATTTTTTTGTCAACAAAGGCCATAATTTTAATGGTTTCGCGAAAGACGTACCATTTAATCGTTTGTATATCCTGGTGATTGAAAGCTTCTGTTCTGCAGCAGAAATTGAGCGCTTTCAATAAAAAACACTTTCCGTTTTCAAATTGAACTTCGTCTCATGTGGCAATCTTAATTTGTTTGCTGAGGCTTGGAGTGGTGTTTAACTGGCTATGAAATATAGTACTTTGCTGAATTTTTCAGTAGCGGTATTTGACTACTGCAGTTTCGTACTTCGACGCAGATAAAATTAGCCTGTTTTCCTATAGGCAAGGAGATGGCGAAGACCCTTACGATTTCGATTCTGCGGAAGAGGAGATGCCAGAAAGTAAGTGGCTATCTTTTGATATCTGCGTTTTCTGGTAAATCTAGCCTGTTTCGAAGACGGATGACTCCATCTGTTGTCTTGTTTATTACTAGTTGAACAAAAGGTATGCATCGAACTGTGATAAGATCCTTATGTACTGCAGAGCAATGTTCAAACACAAACGCTAGGACTTTCCGACAAAAGCTAGTGTTGCGGAGAAACTTCTGCACGCCTTTCCCTGGTTTTGCGAACCCTGTGTTTTGGCGTACTACTGATTTATAAGGTAGTCGCCTATGGCTTTTCGTGATTCACCAGCTGTACAACGAACAAGGCTGCTAATTTGTAGTACTTTCCGCGTTACCATAAAGGAGCCCGATGATTGTTCCAATCAAGTGATGCTAAAACTCAAGTCCTAATTATGGTGCATTCGGCTATTTGTTGGTAATAGATGTTTGTTTTTCGTGTAGGGGTTGTCAGTGCCGTATACTTTTCAGTTTCTTTAAAAAAAAATAAATTATTGGAATTCGTTTAATGCCAGTTCCACGAAAGTTTGAGAAAAGGCCAATGTCTTGAAAGACAAAACGTGCAGCTTGATGTGAGGTGTAACATAGAAAACCGTCCAATTCCTACGAGAAAAAGTGGACAAATAGCAGCCTACACGATTCACAGCTCCTCCAAAAGTTATGCGCGCTCATTTTTGTTTCAGTTCACACGCCTGGGCCTGCTGAACCCGAGCCAGCCATGGATGTTGCCGACTCATCAGCAGCCGTGTCAGTGACAAAAGAACGGCTGGACGCGTTTCGACGCGCGGTTCATGGCAAGTTTCAGACATCACACGCACAAAGCTTGTCTGTTCAGGAGGTGAGTTTGCCCAGTGCCCACTTGCGTCTGCAAATAAGCATATAAGGTCGTCAAGTTATTATGAAACAAGGTTTTGATTTTCACGGAAATATTTTGAATTGTGCGGATCTTGGATTAAATTGTTGGCATCCTTCCAATCTAGGCGCAAGAGAACCAAAGTGGCTTCATGTCAGTGGTTCTCAAGTCGGAGCCGCATGCGGCTCTCAGCAGTCTTTCAATAATATAAAATATGACTTTGCTCTGCAATGAAACAAAACCTGTAAATTGACTTGTGTTAAATTTTTTAGTGCGGTTCCCTAACAAAATCTTAGGTCTGGATTTGACTCCTTTCAGCAAAATGTTGAGAACCACTACTCTACGTACGTCAAAAGGTTACTACACAACTGGAAAATTTAAGAAAGAGGTTATATTGCGATCATAACTAACAACACTACTGCGTAATGTATCGCACAATACAGTGGATAGTAGTACAACTGCAAGCCACTATTTCAACGTGCGAGGTTTCTAACTAGCAATTATTATTAATGAAAGCACAGTCGAGAAGGCACTACTAGTTCGACGGTTTCAAAAGACGGTAAAAGGCGTTCAAAATGCAACTTAAGGGCATCACGTACGTAAACAAAACAACAATACTCCAGATGCATTTTCGGCCTAGTGTTTCTAGGGTATACCAATAAATCCAATCCAACCGTGTTTCAATTGGCACTTACAACTGGGCTCAGGAGCGTAACGAGGTTAGATGGCGCCCGGGGCAAGAAGCAAGTATGGCGCCCCCATGTTCGAACATATGTCTTTCGGAAGCAAATGTACTGCATTGAAGAAAGTTGTGATATTAGTGGAACTTTTCGGCGCCCGGGGAATTGCGCCCCTTTCCCTCCTCGTCATGCCCGTCTGGGCTACATGTTTTGAATTTTTTGGCATCGAAACGGAACGCAGTAACAGCATACCGCGTTTAAAAGTCAAATTACGTTCGGAAGGTTCTGTACGCACTGATTTGGTTTTCAAATGCGTTGTTGACGAGGCGTCTGTCATCCTGGAAATCTGCAGACGACTACTCTGTTGATCTTGTCTGGGGTTTGCTGAAGAAAAAAACCTGTTACATTTTCAAAGCCAAACATTGTGATATTGACATTTGATATTTTCCAGCTTTGTGTTTGGTTGATGAGACGTTTGTTGTCGTGTCGTGGTACATCTTGCCATGTGTTGTGCAATTTTTCGCATCTGTGGCTGGCATGTGTTATTTCCTTTATCAAAGCCAGATTTCTTTGGATCGCAGGTTCTGTTGTGAGAGTTTATGAAAAACCGTTATGTGAACTGCGATAACGTTTGGTCATCGCGATCTTCACCAGTAAAAACAACCAGGATGTAGACTTTTAAGCTTGTCGATAATATTTAAACACATGCAATAAATTCGATTAATTTTGTTCGAAATGTTCTTGTTTCACCAGATAACGGACGCGGCCAACAGCCAAGAATCAGAAAAATTCACTTCACAGGAAGTGAGCAATTGCCTTAGCCGCATGATGGATGACAATCAAGTCATGGTTTCGGACAACATTGTTTTCCTCATTTAGCAATCTTCTGTCTTGACAATGCTCCCGAAACCTTCATTGTGCCAGAGCACAATCGGTCTACGTCAGTAATAAAAGCATTCAGACTTTAATGGATTGGGTATCGCATTTTCACTGCCGTTTGATTACTTCATTTCTCCGTAAACTTGTGTCAATCGTGGTTTGGTCACGTTGATGCCTTCTTGGCTATAAATTTGCTGCTACGTTTGACGATGTTTGGTTTCTTGCCTTTTATATCATGCGTGTTTCAATACTAAATATTTTCGAAATTGTTTGGTGTCACTTGCGTGATACGAATGTACAAAGTGTCGCCATGCCTTCAACAAGCCTCGTAGTGCATTTATTCAAAATGTATGTGAAAGCAAGTTTCAAGACATTACCGGCGATTGCATCAAACGCTTTGGTTTGGGAGAAAGCTTTTGATCACAAAAGTTTTTTGAAGATGCAGAGGTACTATTTCCTAATTAAANTGTGGCTGTTTCAGGCTGCCCCTAATTATTACGCATTTCTAAAAGATATGCATGCTTTCAGTCCAGCTCCAATTCTGTTGGACCTGTTTCTATCCAGGCCAGCAAACACAGATGAGAATCAGACTACAACCAGTTTCAAACCATAAATCTTCGCCAACACCACAGTCACTAGTACAAAACTTAAAATTTGCACCAGAAGATTGGTTTTCTGCNCAACATCTGATGAAAGTGGAATGATCTAACAACCAATGAGCTGAGCACTTGCAGTCGGTTGTAAATGTCGCTAACCATGCCAAATTTGTCTTTTCGTGCCCGGCGTGAGATGTGTACGGGTTTGCAATTGCCACAAAAGGATGAAAGCCACATAGCCATCAGTCACCGCATGCTGCCAGGTGCGTAGGCAGGTGGGGGCGAAAGGTGCCTTCGGCCCTCAATGTTTGACTGAAAATATTGAACGGAATGAGTAAAAAGTGTCGTGACCGCGTAAATCCAATTATTTATTCCACCAAGCTGTAGTTAGCTCAGCGCCGGATTCAGGGGGGGGGGTCCCAGGGCCCCCACCATGTTCATGTGTTTAGCCGTATCTACGACATGTGCGTGCCTCTTAGTCATATTTATTAGCGAGAAAAGTCTGTATACTCTATAAAATTATCGGTCGTCCAGACATCAGTATTTCACTAGTATATTATTTGATAATGTGACGAAACAACTATTGCACTTATCGCTTTCCTGAAAGTCGGTCAGGTATCTGAATCTAGTGAATGCAAGGCCAAGCCACATAGAACGCATGAGTTTAAGTCTCTATACTCGTTACTGGTGGATCTTGCGTTTGCCTTACTCAGATTTGCACAGGTAATATATGAGTAGCATTGTGTAGGGCTACCATACGTCTTCATTTTGGAGTGCATGTCCACTTTTTTGATGAGAAATGAAATAATCTCTGAGGACATTCAAAAACGTCAAAATATTCTCCTTTTTACGTTTCTTAATTTACGGGGAAGGAACTTCTGCAAGCTGCACGTGGAGCCAGAGGGTAATCAGAGGGCTGCATTATCACTACCCGAGGGCCGCACTGTGACGCTGACGCAACAATGGCGGTACCTGAATTTTGCTAGAAACACCTACTTAAGGTGTCATAGGTTATAGAGAACTCATTTCTAGCCGTCTCTATGTTCGTTTAAAAGGAAGTTGTTCAC
>JGI24158J21664_10009645_pt1 | contig 12889 bp, 6 predicted proteins | sample Ectturendosymbi3_FD_21664 | JGI IMG/M metagenome (IMG submission 21664) | reverse complement strand
GGGGGGGCAAAGTGCCATGCCCCCTCCAATTTTTAGAAAATATAGTTATTTTGTGCTATGAGAGGCGTTTTTCTGAACAAAGTAGTGTTATTCGCCTAAAACAAATGTTTTGGTCCCCCTCAAATATTTGGGCTGGCTACGCCACTGGTACCTTCTATGCAAAACTCGTTTGCATAACATCAGGTTTTGACAGCCAATGTCTGGGAGGTGCAAACGAATATCGATCATGATTTGCCACACATATCATCTCAACTGACTCTATTCCAAAACAACTTTATGATCTAAATGATTGTTATCTGTCTGTCCGCAGTAACTTCCTTTTACGAAAGATCCAAAATCTCAACTATGAGCATTGTAGCGAAATACTGTAGAACACTTTTTTGCATTGGATAGTGCGCATCTTAAACTGATATAAACTACACGCAGTTTTACTTTTTACAAACTTAAGAGTAAAAACTTGATCAAAAAATCGCTTATTTCAGCAACTAAAGTGGTGGATCTAAACTTTAGAGTTATCCGGTGGATAGACAGATGAAAAACCTGACCGACTAACGTCACAAGCTTAATTTGCAAAACTGCGTATGACCTCTTGTTTAAATCTTGAATGACAGCCACAATCATTCTAAATCAGTGGTTTTCAAACCAGGGGTCGTGAACTACTTGTGGAGGGGCTGCGAATAGATATTTTATGTGCCCAGATGTATTACATTTGCTTCATTCGAGTTTTAGATGGGGGTCGTTGGGTTATAGTGGGTTGCTATAATCGGTCGCGGTACAAAAAAGTTTCAAAACCACTGTTGTAAACCATCACAAAAAACGTCTCTTGTAATTTTTTTGAAAACTGTGAAAAAATCTCTATCGTCTGTCCGTTGGGTTCAACAAAAATATTACTAATGGACCACGCGACATTTTGATTCAATTTTGTCTGTTTGTTTTGTATAATTATCGTATAACCATTGTTATGCCATTGAAAATATTTTGAGCAGCCTGCACTAAAGAAAGAGTCAGTGAATAGAAAAAATGCGCAGAAAAATAAATTTAGCCAACCAGATTGGCAAACATAACAGAAGCGTACGAGGCGGGGCGGCAGCCCCCCCCCCCGGCTTGAAAAATTTCAGGACAAACTCTGTTTTCAAGGCAAGTGCAAGTTGCTCAAAAATCCTGAATGATAAAAAATATATATTCAATACAGTGAATTCAGGGCACACTCTGTTTTTAAGGGCAAGCACAAGTTGCTCAAAAATCCTGTATGTAAAAAGTATATTCAATACAGTGAAAATCTGCAGGGCAAACTCTGTTTTTCAGGGCAAGCGCAAGTTGGTCAAAAATCCTGAATGGTGAAAAAATTTGCAATACATTATTTTCAGCGTGTATCTCACCACTTTTGGCCACAACAGACAACCAGTTTGGCTTCAAACCAAAACATGGCACTCTATTTCGTGCCTATTCCATGCCACAAACATTGTGTCAGGACATTTGATGCCCTGCTGAGAAACAATTTCTATCGATTTTTTATACGATGCGCATCTTCATCCAACTTTTTCATTCGTTCGTTTCAAATGTCTGATGCTTTCTACAAATCATAATTTTTCCTCAATTATTCAAAGCTCCTGTATGATGGAGACCAACTGCAGTAGTTGTTGATGCATTGTTTCAGTGTTCGCGTCTCATCAGTATTACTTTTGGGTAGTAAAAAGAAAAAATGTGTGTGCAATGTATGCAAACCAAGCATACAAAAAGTAAGAAGTGCTGTTAAAATGCTTTGCACCTCTCAATGTTGGTTGGTCATGTGCAAACACCGATTCTGTAATGCATTACTGTATAACTAACCATTTTTTGTGCTCTTGTGAATGACAGCACAGTTATGATGCTGATAAAGTGTTTTGCTCCTCTCCATGGTCATGTGCCAATTGCGTTACTGTGTGGCTAACAGTGTTTTGTGCTCTTATGTCTATGATCGCGTCTGCATGGACCACGAGTCTGAAATAAACTAAACATTATATTATTATTATTAGAATTTACTTGGGGGTGATCCGTGTAAAAAATTCATTTTGGGGTGATAATTTCCTCACTGGATAAAGTTCTCGAATTGCAAACGCGATTTAGCAGCAGTGACCAATAGGTCCTTTGCAGCCTAGGAGATGTAGCACTACAAGAATAGCCAAGTGAGGGGAGCTTTGACAGAATTTATGCTTTTTACAAGCTTGATCGGGATCTGCTTGGGGCAGACGTTGGCATTTTCATGAACGTCAAAGCAGATCACGAAACCTTATGCATCAACAACAGCTTTTGAAATTTACGAAGCATTGCACCAGGCAGACTTAATCCAGATACTGCCAGAACTCCACAAAACCATGAAGATATTTACAGTAATTCCAGCAACTACCTGTACAGCAGAACGTTCATTCAGTGGTTTGCGGAGAATGATAACGTACTTTCGAAACAACATGGGACAAGATCGATTGAACAGTGCTGCTGTAATCAACACTGAACGTTGTTAGTGTCAACAAGATAATTGAAAATGACACTGATAGTGTCATAGACACATTTGCTAAGAGGAAACATAGGCACAGCGCAGGGGCGCAACCAGGGGGGGGAATTTGGGGCATTTCCCCCCCCCGAAATTTTCAAAACATTACATAGCAATTTTGACATTTGAAGAAACTCTCAAATAATAAGTTGAAATTGTGTATTCTAATCATTTTTAAGAAAAGTTTTACTTAAATATTACTTTGTCTTACTGGTTAATCATCTCCTTACAAGATATATCTTGAGACATCTTCTGAGGAAGAGATTGCATACACTCTTGAAACGTCAACGTTAAATATTGCATTGCTATCACACCTGTGGAGCAAAGTTTGCATCCAGTAGACTATGCCTGGTGACAGAAACAGCATAGCATACTCGTATGTTCATATTGTGTTAGCTTTACGTTTGCCTGGGGGTACTTTAAGCTACTATTTAAGCATTTTTGCTTTTATGTTCAGTGCTTAACCGTTGCTGGGGTTTCACAGCCAAGCTCTAACGTTACAAGGAAAATTCGAAATTCACAAGAGCCTCAAAGTTATTAGGTGTTGTTTAGGTAGTCCTAGAAAAAGTGGCTAGGCCCACCCACATCTGGTGGCGAGACTGGCCCAACCATTCGTAATAAAGTCAAAGTTGCATTCCTGCTCAGGCCCCACAAGAGGAGGGTGCAGCCGATGCGCCGATCTGGGGCCCACAAGAGTCTAGGTGCCCCGTGAACCTCAATGTTCAAAATGGAAAAGGGCAATTATGTACAAAGTTTTTATTATTATAACTTTATTCATACAATCTTGTGCAAATTAGTTGGCAGTACTACATCAGCGCAGTTCACAACCGCTGAAAGACAAGACTGCGCATTGAAACAGTGGAGTAAAACACACTTAACGCTACGACAGAGCAGCTCAACAATTCCAAAAACATCAGGCTGTGCGAATGTCGCGTCGAATAGCAGAGAAGGCATGCGGCTGGGATGGCGGACACCCAGGTTGACAGTATGAAGCGTACTTAACTACACTAGAATTGAGACTGTGCATAAAGTACGCAAGAAAACATTCGTTTTTTATTATGAGGCTGTTATATGTACAAATAATGGGGGTCAGATACAGGCGTGTGGGCCGTTATGATCAATCCGCCTGAACTGCCAGCTGACGAAGCTCGAAATGATGCACATATTGCAAGTACAGGTTCGCGGCTGTATTAGCGCACACCCAGAGTTGCCACATCAAAAAATGAAACGGGAAACTAGTGATGCATCAAATAGTCAGCTAATCAAGCAAGTTGGAAAAGGACAGTTTTGAAATTTGGCTCAGAAAATCAATTAAACGTCCATAATTACCTTTCAATCCTTTCTTGCTACTTTCCCTTGATCGCGCGATCTGGGAAAAGACACGTCACTATCAGTTTGATTGGGTGCGCACCGCACACCTATAGAGTACAGTATATGTCCCTGGTTCCACCTATTGAGTATAGGTCCCACCGCACACCTATAGAGTACAGACTGAAGAATGTGGGATTACTGGCATTTGGATACGTAAATCTAGTATTGACAAAAAAAACTCGTTTCGAAAAATTAAATCCACGCACCATGTGTTAGTAGAGGTACTATAGGAAAAATCATCTAGTTAAAGCATTTTAATTTTTGTAATATCTCGCTCTTTGGATGCCCCCCTGCCTTAGATGCCCCAGGGCAGTCGTTCCGTGAGCCCCCTTCCCTCTGCGCGGCACTGTGCTGCGGCCTCTTGGTGTATGATTCATTGCTGTGATGCTGCGACCTCTTGGTGTATGATTCATTGCTGTGATGCTGCAACCTCTTGGTGTATGATTCGTTGCTGTGATGCTGCGACCTCTTGGTGTATGATTCGTTGCTGTGATGCTGCGACCTCTTGGTGTATGATTCATTGCAGTAATGCTGCGGCCTCTTGGCGTATGATTTGTTGCAGTGATGCTGAGAGCCTGCGACTGTGTGAAAAGAAGCCTGCATAAGAGTCGTTTGACAGCTATTCACTCGGGCAGGTTAATCACAGTCTTACACTAACAATGTATTTTACAAAGTTGTGGAAACACTGCTACAGTTTTACTCATGCTTCTTTTCACACAGTATAAAACAATACGTGGCTTACCACTACCAGCAGTGTCACTGTCTCGCTTCATTACGTGCCAAGATGTCTGTGATCAACAGTCACATGCAGGGCTCCCATCCAGTGATTTTAAATAAACCCAGATTGCACACCAAAAAAAGCACATTCGTACGGTAAATATCCAGAAATCTTGTGTCACGAACAAAAACATGTGAATGTGCTTATTTGAATGGAAACGATAATCGAATACCGATTAAATTATAGTTTTTCAATACATTATCTTCTGCAGCGCAAACAATAACACTTGGACGACCTGTTTGTTGCTCAAGACGTTTTTCATAATGCTGGTAAAATAGCCAGTTGATGATATCTCTCACTAATCGTAGGAGTACATTTGTTATTAAACTAGGAAATTTTGTGCAATCTTTAACTGCAGCGGCATTTAAAATCCCACAAAAATATAATCCCGATGCCTTCTTCCTCTAATCAGTCCCGTCGCCACAGGAGGGCTTTGGTGGGCTAAGCCCCCCCAAACAAAACTTCAAGCCACCCCCAAATTGAAATAACAAACGCTAGAAATCAGGAGTTTTTGTCAAATTTTAGGATGTCAAGCCCCCGTGCACAAACGTAAAGAACCCTATATAAGATTTTCTGGCGATAGTTCTGCCTCTAATTGAATTTTTAAAAAATGGTATGAATAGGGAAACATTGAAATTTACAATCAGTCCTAACCAGTGTTGCCACTGGGTCAGTCACGTTAACATCAGATTGTTGCCTTTTTCAACATCAGATTTTAACATTATAGTTTAATGTAGGCTAAATGCTTCTATTACCAATACCTAAAAAAGGGCGATAACCCCTGTTGAATCCGAAACAGAGAAGAATTGTCATTAAATGGAAAAGTTTGTCATTTATGCGTAATGTGAATGTTATTCCCAACGCTATGAAGAGAGCCTCTTCAGTCTGGGATAATCACCAAACACACATGAGGGTGAGAAATTGATGAAAGTAACTTAAAAATCTTGAATCTAACCCATTTTCATCCAAAAAGTATAGAAATTTTGAGAAAAAAATAATTGATCAGTAAACATCAGATTTGTTGCCAAAACATCAAATCTCAGAAATTTCTCTCAAAACATCAGATCTGATGTTAAAACATCAGAAGTGGCAACACTGGTCCTAACTCTTGTTTCACCAGTTTCTTCAATTGGCATTAGAGACAATATCATTATACATATAGCCCCGACAATGATTTTACATGAGGATATGAAACCGATTGAAAACGTTCTGCTTCATCCAATATGCGTATTTTATCACCTGATGTGCGCATGCAAACACTGCAGTACAAAGTTATCTTTATATTACTAAACACATCACATTGAAGTTGCTGATGAATTTATCACTTCAAAAAAAACGGCTTTAACACCATTTTTCATACTTGAACCTAAACACCCAGGTCGACTAAAAAAAGCAGATCTATGGGTTGAAAAACACCGCAGTTGGACCCCTGATCAGATGCGGAAAAACACCTACTGTTATTAGCGCAGTGGTTCTTAACCTTTTCTACCACGCCTCACTTTAAGTAACTGTCCTTTTTTTCAACCCACCCTGACTTTAAATAAGCTGTAAAAACAAATGTATTTATTGGTAAATTTAATGATAAAACATTCCATGTTGTAGGGCGGGGAAGGGCTAGCGCCCCTGGAGATTTATTGAAGCCCCCCGGTTAAGAACCACTGTACTACCGTTACTTTAAGCTTGAACGTTTGAAGATTTATTGCCGTGTTATTGTTACGCAATAAAGACCAACAGTAGCACAATCCGCTAGCAAGTTTCCCAACCTGCCTCTGCAGGCAAAGGAGCAGACACGAGCGAATTGCCATCTCATAATTGCATGACACCTGAACAGTGAACCTAGCTCTTGCGCAGTGTCATACCGGGTAATCAACTGTCATTGTAATAATTAAATGAGTTAATCGGAACTTAGCTGCTAACTTCAGGTTTTCTAGAAATTTTTGGTTCTTAGTCCCAATTTCCAGGATGGGGGGCAAATGCCCGTTTTGCCCCCTGTGCGGACGCCCATGTTCATGCCTCAAATTTATCAAAATGAGAGCAACACTTTTTGTAAGCTTTTCTTGTTGAAATGTTTTTTTTTCTATGCCTGCAAATTTTACATGTACCGTTAAAGAAATGAGACGTCTACGAAACCCACATTGCCTATCGGCTGGCTCTCATTCATTCTACTTGGAGTTCAAACCTACAATCGGGACTCTGAGTTACCTACGCAAACACACTAACTGCACCATCTCGCTTCAAGAACGGTATTTTCTGACACGATTACGTCATACTGAATAACAGAAGTTCTATTGAAACTGAGCAACGTTACCTTTACAAAGTTCTTCACTTCACTCGCCAAAATTTAACGTAGATAAGCCCACCCAATCAGGGCCGGCCCTTAGCCGATTGCTTCTAATCTGGCCCCGCGCCACGCCAACCAACCTATGCACACTTACACTTTCTATTGAAGCTGCTTATGTAGTGCCGGGGCGGGGCCCACCGTCTTTTTTAGGCTTGAGATCCGTTGCCAGCAAAAAGAAGTCGTTCTTGGATCATAACATTGGTCATTGTTTTTCGTGTGTGGTCTAGTTTTTCAATAGCAGTTACAGTAGTCAAGTTAAGGCAGAGAAGGCTTGAATTTTAAAGCTGTTTTGTGTTGCAGTTGTAAGCGTTTCGTACTTGGCAGGTCGAGCTTTAGTAGTTGCTGCAATATACGGTTCGATAGTTGTTGCTGTTTTAATAGCTACTGCCACTTGCCTTCTGAAGGTTAAGTTTATTTCGTAATTTAAAATGCGTGTTGTTTAATCGGTCTTTCAATAGCGATATTCATTTTCCTTAGTAGAGATCTGATAAGGCAGCCTCTTTTCCTAAATTTTTTATTGTCCTCAGGATTTACTTGGCCATCCCCGTTACCGTGACACCCAGAAAAATAAGTTTTTCTAGCCTAAAAGTAATTAAAACTTATTTGAGACCATCAATTCAACAAAAGCACCTAAATAGTTTGGCGATTACATCCATTGAATCCGAAATTCGCAGAGGCTTAAACTTGGACAAAATTCTGAGGAACTTTACTAATGTTACAGCGGAAAAAATAAGTTTATTTGTATAGATTAAGTGCAGTGAGCTTTTTCCAAAACTTTTGGAAAAAGTGTAGCTACTATTCCTGGCGTTTACCACACCGAATTTTGCTGAGCAAGGTTTGAGTCAAGTACTGCACATGCGTAACAAATACACAATCGTCTTGACATGAACAAGATCGGGGTAATTGCCATACCACTTAAGCTGACCAACTTGCAATCTGCTTTGAAAAAGTTTGCGATGAACACCATCGCAAGGTTCGCATTAGTTGAAACCTACTTCATCGTTTGAGCGAGTTCTTTCAATCCACTGCTTATTCGCACTGTAGATCTCGGGGCAGGTGCTGAAGAACCAATCGATTGTCTCATCATCCAGAACCGTCAGGCCCAGTCCATGGGGAAATCGATGGATTAGACATTGGAGGACAACATGGTCGACCGTTTGCTCTCCTGCGCCACACTCACAAGCTGCATAAGGTGCCATACCGCATTTGTGTAAGCAGGAGCGGAAATATTCGACACCGGTGCAGAGGTGGTTAAGCCGGACCTACACTGCTCATTTTAAGAGGGTGGGTGCCAATGTTGGGGATGAAAGTACGGAGTCTCGTAGTGTTGTAAAGCTGTTCCAGTATTGTGAAGCTGTTCCGATATTGGTTGATCAACACCTGCCTCAAGATCTAGTGCGGCTAAGACGTGGAGTGAAAGAAAGGAACCCGCTTTTTGGAAACGAATAACATTTATTCCACAAACGCACAGTCATTATTTTTGTTTGTCCATTTTGTTTTGTGCTAACTAGATTACCAATTTATATTTCATTAGCACTAACTTATTTTCAAAACAAAGAAATGTTTTGAGATAACGCAAAAATTATAGGTACGGGGCGATTTTCAAGCAAAGTTCCTGTGGGGGAGTATTGTACAAAAAAGGTTGAAGACCACTGCCCTATATGAAGATCCCTATGTGCAAGCGCAACTTGCGCCTCTGCTTCCGTCTATCGTTGCTGAGCTGCAGTGAAAACTCCTGACAAGCAGTGATGCAATACCTTTTATCCACGCAACATGCCCTGCTATGGTTGAAACCACAAACATGAAGAAACTCACTTGTGATTACATCACGTGATATGGAAGAAATCGTGCGTCAACTGGTGCTGTGTCACATGATAGATATAAGGAAGGTTAGTCAAGATCGCTCCGGCAAACTTCGACAGCACGTGCAGCAATGCTAGTCGTGACTGCGGGGCCGTATTTTTAGAAAAGCACGCGATTACATTAGAAGTTTAACGTGCATAGGGAAAAAATGATCAATAAATATCATAGCCTTAAAACGCTTGTGCAAGCCCCTCATGCAGCAATGGAGCAGAGGGTGATCAACTATACCCAGGAGCTTCGCAAAAACTATGTCAATTTCCATGCATTTAATATGTTCAGACTTTTGTTATCACAAAGTTCGCCTCCTCTGCTAATAATGTGCACCCAAAACTATCCCAGGTCGCCAGAAGCGGCACAGGAACGTTCGTAGCTCCAATCACAGTTGCATAGGTGTCAGTCGGGCAAGTGATGCAGATTTTTCGTTTTGGAACATGTACGCAACAACACATTGGAGGTTTTCAGCGTTTTCGAGATATTATTACTCAGCAAGTATACAGTAAGTCTACTTAAGGTCAAGTTTTTCAGCAATTCAGGCTCAAACCCTAAAAAATGAACGTGAAACGGAATTTCTGCCCTATAGACTTTGATTTGCATTTAGAAAATCAGTTCCAGCAAAATTTTGTTGTATATAATTGCCTTGATGTTCAACAAATGACCTCGATCTGAAGATATGAACCCTGTTTTGCAGATCTAATCGCGTGCTTTAACTGCATGCGGTGTACTTTTCATATTAAATATTATATTTGAACAGCGGAGATGAATTCGGTGGTGTGGAAAAGTGTGCTCAATCTCGTTGCAATCTTAAACGGGATCGGTCCGGTCAGAAGCCACAGTTGGCTTGCGTGCTCTGACTATGTCGTGAAAAATGCCGCCACTTGGAATGCTGAACTATGCCGAGGATTCCCTCGAGACAGTGGAACGTACGCTCCAAAGCTTAAATTTGGAATTGATACTGGTGCGTTTTTGACGGAAAACACGGGCATTGTTTTGCTGTGGCATATTCTTGGCGGCCTTTAGTTGAATTAGACAGAGCAATGCCTTCAGCAAGCTCAGCTTGTTAAATTTGCACGGTGCTGCACCAGTCAGGCAGTTGGTCACCGTTTTGATAATACTTTTGAATTTTTCTTCAAACCTTCACTGCATTTCAAACTTTCAATCGTGATGTAGGCATTTAGCAACAAATTTAAAAAATATGCACCTTTTCGCCTATAACAGCAAACTTACACAATGTCATTGGCTTCTAGCGTCGCCAGTAAAAACCATGATTTAAATTCAAGTAAACGGACTGCGTTTAAACTGAGGCATTGTTAATGACATTTTAAGTTATCCTTGAGACATTCCTTCGCATTGGTCGCCAGGATCTGCTTTTTTGCGGGATGACGGTTACTGCATAAACTTTGTCTGTTGTTTTGAAGCAATTTCAAGAACCTTTGCAGATTAGCACTAAGCGTCTTTTTACATAAGCGTTGATTTACTTCTTTTGAAGTTTGTGCTTTTGTCTTAAAATAATGGAGTTTTTAATGGAGAGAAGCTTTAGCTGCGTAAAAGCTTGTGTAGTCTTCGACTTTTAATTCAAAAGGGTTCCACAGCCTACGCCACTCGAATCCAAAATGTATTAGATCTGGCAAAATATCAGGTGAGGCTCGTAATCTCCATGCATCTTTTATTTATGCTTCGAACAATCGCACTCAAATTTGGCGGAGTTCAATTCTGAACATTTTGAACGCTGTAGGTGAGGTTCTATTGATCAAGTGTTACCACATTAACATGGAGCGTTGCACTTTATCAATCATTCGTAAAACCAGAGTTGAAACAAATCCTGTCACTGCTGAGTTTGGAATCGTTTTACGACGGTAAAAAGGGTAGTTAGGAATAACAAACCGCAACAAAGGAGCTAAATTATTGTGGAGTTTTGCTCAGTCGCAAAAATCACGTTGATCTTGATACATCTCGTTTTTAGCTCTGCAAGGTACTGGTGAGCCTCATCAGGCTTTTTCAACTTGTGTCATCTTCAATTATGTAGACTACAGAGTGTCTCCAAACTACGATATGCGGGCCAAATCTGGCCCGCGAAGCCATTTCAACCGGCCCGCGAAGATTAACGAAAAAATAACATATTTACGAAAAATTCATTTAATAGGTAGAATGTAACATACCCCTAAACAATCTCATTACATACGATTGTCAGATGTCCGGCCCTCGAACTGTTGTGTAAAAGCTTATGTGGCCCTATGACAACAAAGTTTGGAGACCCTGATGTAGAATAAAAATGTGCAACTTTCCTTTCAGTTCTTAGCTGGTGTCTTTGCGTAAGGAACAGCTACAGGATGAAAAAAGACTTTTTGTGTCCAGATGTTGCGCCAAAACTTAAATGTAATAAATCAAAGTTTGAACTGACTCAGCTTTTGACAATTTACTGCAGGTTTTGATACGCGACCCGGTCAAACCGGGAATCCTTGCAAAACTTCACTGACGGAATCCAGTTATTCACAGGCGCATCCAATGGCTGTTTATTACCCCGGACAACAAGTCGTTCTCGCGCATCCAATGAAAGTAAATAACCGTAACACTTGGTGCAGAAACTGCAATAAGCCTAGTTTAAAGAGATGAGAAAGAATGTGAATAGAAATCTGCTTCGAATTTCAGCTCTGCAGCAGTAGCGTAGCCAGCTCAAAAATTTTGGGGCGGCCAAAATGTTTGATTTTAGGCGAATCAGTATTTTGTTTGGGGTACCGCCACTCAAAGCACAAAATGACTATATGTTCTAAAAATTTCAGGGAACCATAGCCCCCTAGGCCCCCTGGCTACGCCTATGCTCTACAGAAGCTGAAACTCATCTCAAGTATGCATGAGTTTTCAGATCTACTTTCAGCTCTATACCAGTTTGAAAATGAGTACATAGGTCAGTTGCCAGCATAGACTCTCCTACGTTTCGTGAAGCACTTTTGTTTGTTTTGCAGAATCATGGAGCTGATTCATGTACAAGCATTTACATTCCAGACAATGGCAACTTCGTTTACAGGGGGAGACCAGGAACAGATACGAATGAAAAACTTTCGTTTTATAAAAAGTTTCTTGTCGCAAATTTGGGTGTGTCTCCTGTTGGTCAGGAAAATACTAACCCAAGTTCGTATCCGAAACCAGGATTTCAAAACGCTCCTCTGTTTTGCCGCGATACCGACAAATCGCTTGGAACATATAGTTTTAACGTTCCACAAAACTTACAACCAGGTGAGGGTCTGGTAAAACGCTAATCATGCTACTCCACAGTGAAAGAACAAATTATAAAGCATTACGGTACTGAAAAAGGTGCACTAACTGTCACCTACCTAGGTTGTCAATTTTAGTCGGTTGTGAGCATACGCGGATAATAATAAGTTGCCTTGTTCCAACGTGTGTGCAACTAGGGTTGCCAGATGGCCGGTATTTTACAGCTAATTTAGCAGAGGCCGGTAAGAAGCCGGTATTTTGAAGATCAGTGCCTGAAGCCGGTATTTTGAAAATAAATAATTTGCAGTAGCTGCGAAAAGAGCTAACGCAGAACTTTCAAATTATAATGACTCTAGCAATGAATCTTGTCAGGACAATTCCTTCAGGGAAGTTCACAATTCCTTCAGGGAAGTTCATATAAGGGCAAAGTGTCACTTGTGCTTTAACAACACCCATTGTCCCCTCGCTTTGCCTCTTCCTTTGTTTAGTCATACTTAGCATCTTCCGCCGTCCCAAACGTGATATGAGCATTTCTTTTGGCAATTAAATGTGTAAATGGGGTAGGTGGGTTGTTGTCTGAACTACTGCCGTTGGCTATTGTAGGCAGAATTCAGGAAAATAAAAGAAATGGACAGGCCGGCAGTGACATTGTAGAGGCCAGCGAACCTTGCACAACCACGCGAGCCGCATTGCACTGACATACAGGATGTTTCACAATTGTTGAAACAAAGCGATTGGGCACAAATCCAGGATTTTAAATGATACCACAATGATGATTACATTTATTGAAAGGTGA
>JGI24158J21664_10009644_pt1 | contig 12889 bp, 13 predicted proteins | sample Ectturendosymbi3_FD_21664 | JGI IMG/M metagenome (IMG submission 21664) | reverse complement strand
CATGGCCCTGGAGAAGTGGTTCTTAACGGGATCCCCAGGGATCTCTAGGGGTTCCCAATGAAAATTCCGGTAATCCCCAGAAAGCGGATCGAAAGTGTTTTCTTTTAACCCTCGTGTCACGATAAGCCAAGATAGTGATCTCCAGGCCAATATCTTCAAGAATAGTGGTCCCAGAGGTTGGAAAGGTCAAGAACCATTGCCCTCCAGGGTATCACTGCTCTTTTCGCTGCGCTAAGGAGCCGAAGTACGACATGGTTGCGCCTCAGCAGTTGCTCACCTCCCGTTCACGCTGTTTTCAATTTCCAGCATATCGGGGCCATGTTCAGTGAACTGGTCGGCGTGGACGAGGACGGTGCGCTCCGACAGTGGAGATGGGACCGCGAGGTTCCGTACCACGAAGCAGGCGAGTTTCATCCCAGAGCCTCGTTTCTCAGCCTCACGTCGGAAAAGGTGAGTGACAGTTCAAGTGTTAGTGTTCGTCACCGAAGCCCTTAAAACTCGTTTCTGCACTATGGGCGTCGGAAGAATTTTTGGGCAATGGTGGATTTTTACAGGGGGACGCCGAAGGAGTTTTTCCAGGGGAGGGCCCAACAGTGATGAAATTGCATTTTATCAGTTCGAAACTAAGAGAAAAACATTTAGCTACTAAAATTTCTTAGAAAAATATCGAATTTAACAATCCAGTTGGGGCCAAAGCCCTCCCTTCCCACGACGAACATGCTCTGCACTAATGTTTGGTAGCATGTCGTGTCTGAAAAGAAGCACGTGCTTTCAGATTGCTCATCTTTCAACAAGTCCGATCCGTGCTTCCGTCGTGACTCAAGGTGGCGGAATTGCCACCTGGATGGACGAAACGACCGCCAGCCACACGAAGGCCCTTGACCAGCCTTGCTTCGTATCCGACCCAATTAAAAACGAACAAGTGAAGTCTCTGCAAGTCTGCTCCTTGTTTTCCGTCGTTCTGACGCAAGCAGGTAGCTCTGGAGCATGCTGTGATTGCTGTCGGTTTTCGATCAATCTGTTACGAGTCACTCCAGGAAACGTGTTTTTCTCTGTTGTAGTTCAGTTGAAGAAAAATCTTGGCCGATCAAATATTTTACCGGCGCATTCCAGCGCGTAGGGGCATCTTTTCTCTATTGCTGTTGCTGTTGATGAAGCGACTGGCCTTTCGATTTTATGCTGCTGCGGTGAATGTACGGCGCTTGGAGCTAAGCGTTGCTTTTTTGTGTCCGTGTGTGTACGAGCGCATGCGTTCTTACGTCGGCGGTAGCGCGCTCAACGAGCAAAGAAGCCATGCGTGTTAAACTGACTGGAAAGTGTTGTCGATGAATGGCTTCGCGATATTAGCTGCACTGATTCATTTTCTTTCGTTATCTCCCTTGAAAAAGATGCGCTGTGTGTGTGTTGCCGTGTGCGCGTTGGTATACACGTGTTGATGTGCGTGTGTTAGTGTGCGCTTGTTGTGTTTGTGTGTGGTGTGCATTTGTTGTGTTGATGTGTGTGCGGAAATTATGGAATCTTAAGCCGTCGGTTTGTGAGCGAGGTTGAATTTTCGACGTGACCATGTCGCGTGAAAGTTTCTTGTTTTGGATTCGCGCAGGTCGCATTTACTGGTGGGGAATACTGCCGTACAGCCAGCGCAAGAAGCTGCTGGAAAAGTCCAAGTGCAGCCTCGTGCAAAGCGCAGACAAGGATGGTGGCTCCGGAACCAAGTTGCCGGTGAGCGAAAGAAAAGCCCTGGTATCGGCGGCAAACATTGCGTGTCGTCTATACACTGCACTCATAGCATGACAGCACTGTGTCGTACCGAACCACGATACGGAGTAATAGTCTTAAAACGAAGTCGGATCCTGGATAGATGAGGCAGTTGCGCGAAATATGTGGTAAAAAAGGCTTCTTGGGGGCGGGATTTGTTTTTGTGGCGTCATGATGAAAAGGAACCTAATGACGCTGCGCAATCGTTGTGTAGAAACGCAAATCGAGACCACTTTTCAAATTCGATTTTTTACCGGATTTCATGTCATTTTCGAGTGGAAGCTTGCTGAGTGCGCCTTGCGTTTGGTTTTTGTCAATTTACTTTCAAACCATGCCTGCTTTTTGTCATCCAATGTGACCAGAATTTTCACTGGTAGTGGCTAGTTACTTGTCATACCGTCTGTGGATTTGTCTTTATCATTAAAAAAAAACTAATGCTGTTAGGTAATGCTGCTCAAATTTTATTGTTCTTGCAATCTATGAACTTCCGACGTGTTGGTAAATTTTTTTTCTGAAAACAAAAAACGTTGCTAAAGCTGGAAGCCAGCTTAAACATTTTGCTTGTATGTCGCTGACGGCTCGCCAGTCGTCATGTCTTGTCGTTCGATTGCTTACAAAAAAAATTTACCAGGGCATACGAACGGTGAGCGTCTGCTGGGGAGTTCAACTGATTGCAATACGAGAATATTGTGCCACCAGGGACCACGGTCTCGCTTGTCGTCTGTAACTGGGTCGATCGTTGAGGGCTGGAAGCTTGTAATTGTTGATTACGGATGTACCTCAGGCGCGATGCATGGGTCCTTCATGGCAAAACTGCTCGGCGCTAGAAAGGGCAGAATTTACTCGCTTTTGTACTCCTTTCTCCCCTGAGAAATTTTACACTGAGCAAATATTTGTTTTAGTGAGCATGCAATTGCGTCACCGCGTTGACCCGAAACTAGTGAAGCATTTTAAGCGATGAAAGGGCCAGCGAGGTAAGACATTAAATTTGGATGTTGCAAGTGCGCGGGAATGAGATTTAACTGCGCAAATGAACCGGTGGTACTGCGCGGTCGCGCACCTTAGAGGGAGCATTGGTCTCGAGTGGGATGTGGCGCCCATCTACGCTTGCTTACGCCGTGGACCACGCCGCTGCTTTCTCAGTGAATGCTGCACTGGTGGCGAGTCAATGGCAGCATTGGGCGTGAACGGTTTCCTTTGCACCCACCCATTAAAGCCGAGCACGAGGCTGGACCAGTACCGTTTTTCAATGTTTTTCGCATAATTTCTCTTCGACAATATAAACGCGCTCGCTTTTCGCAGGTAACTGTGGGCTGCCAGGTGTGCCTCCGTCACTTTCCTATTTACCACGCCGGCGCAATCGCCGTTAATCTGTCCGGCGGAACGCCGAAAGTCGGCGAGCTGCTCGAATCGGTGTGGAGTTTGGATAAGAAAAGTTCGTTCAAGCTGCTGGATGACCGGCCCGAACCGGTGTCAACCGGCCCAGGTGGTTGTGCGTGTGGAACAGAACCAGTGCTCGTGACTTAGTTCTTGTCGATACTGCGTTGTTCGATGCCGATCATACCTTGTGGTGTTGCCAATTCGTTATATTATCAATAAATTCCGTTATATGGTGTTGAACGATGGCCGTACAGTTGGAAGCAGCAACGCTTTGAACAGGGTCTTTGTAGATGACGTCATTGTGTCGTCGAATCGGGCTTAGCACAAAACGCTCCGAATAAAAATGGCGTTAGTATCCGAAATGTATAAGTGCAGGAATGAGCAGCTGCAGGTATTCTACAAAGTTTCTCATAACGTTTTTTTGTTTTGCGGTTAATAGACAAGTTACGAAATAGATAAACGACTGCAGTTTCAATTCCACTTGTCCGATCTACACTGAAAGTTGATGTATTGCGAAGTTTTTTATTTTTATTTTTTGTCAACAAAGTAAAGTTTTTTTGTGTTTGATGAAAAAGCCTGGTTCTTAGCGATTTCGTAATGTTTTTTAAACGAAGCGTTTAACCAGGAGTGATTGTAAAGCCCTTGAAGATAATATCAATTTATTCTTTTACCTGCCCACACTCCTCGGATTGCTAAATGCTCTTAAGGAAGATGTCCTCGTACTTGGTACAATTCGATATCAGCTTTAAATCCCGTTGTGTTGTTGCTTCGCACAGATGATGAGAAAACCGCAGCGAACGACGAAGCACGTGACCCGTCAGTGTAAGTTCTGTTCATAATTTGTGGTAATGTTGTTTTTTATGCAAAAGTTGCCTTGCTTTAGGTAATTTATGGTGATCGGTATGCTTTTCGTGTTTGTTGCATATCACAATCCGGGTAATTTTTTGACAGCTCACCCGTTTTGAAAGAAATGTTGAGATCGAGAAAACGTAAAAGACCAGATGATGAAAATGACGCTCCTGAGAAGGAAGATGAAGAGTTGTGGGATTTGAAAGATGTTATTTTCATTGAAGACGTCCGATCTGTGCCCGTCGGGAAAGTTGTCAAGGTATGTTCAATCATTATTTATTCGTTTTTCTCTCAGTAGCTTGTTTTCCACTTGCCGACATGATTTTTATCATGTTCTCAATTAATGCGTTGAAACGAATTGCTTTCAATCATTTTGGCGGTTGCAGCTTCGCCGTTGAGGTTTGTGTCAAAATCAGCCGGTGCCGAGGAAAATACCACGCCACAACCATCGTTTGGTTTTAAAAAGATAGTGTATGTTTGCGTGATACCTTGGTTTTAAAAACCCTTACCGGAAACGAAACCATAACCGTTTCGATAAAAGAAGGAACTGCAACCGATATTATTTGCTGGGCGGGCACCCTGGGTTGCTGGTTCGTTTAACTTCGTCTGAGCTGCATCACGAGTTATTGAAACCTATGTATTCTTCGCAAATGGGTTCGATTAGCGGAAAGAGAAAGATCGTCAGAGCCACGTTTTCTGCCGATAAAAGCGACGCGTTATAACGTATATCAGTTCACTGCAACATCAACTCGCGTTCAGTCGACATGTTGCAAGTGTCGTAAAGATTCTCTTGAATGCGCCGCTGAGCATTTTACCGTAAAATCGTTAATTCTCCATCCTTGTTTATTTCTGATAAAATCTGTTCATTTTCCTGACGTAGTTCTAGGTCAGCGATAAAAAAAACTTTAAATGTATTCTTCGCAAATGGATTCGATTTTCTTCGCAAATGGATTTATTCGCGAATGGATTCGCAACCTATGTATTCTTCGCAAATGGATTCGATTAGCAGAAATTTAACAGTGTAACAATTCTTAAGCATTTTTTCACGGCTTTGCAGATGCTAGCATCTCTATATATACCTGCGTGCAGTAGATGCCATGCTTCGAACTGCGGCATGTTGTGAAGCAGGACTCGTAACTTTTGACTAAACCGTACAGTGCTGTTGCTTCGTTCCGTTGCTTGTCAACATGCAACGGCATTCAAATTACGAAAAACTGTCATGTGAAAAACAAGAGTCATTTTGAAAACACTATAAGATGAGCAAAATCTGTGTCAGTGTAATTTTTAAGATTGTCCCGGTCGGGGGGGGGGATTAGGCACCGGTTTGTCTCGCTCACGAGTTGATTGCCGTTCGCGAAAGATTCGGTAGTCAGCACAGAGAACTTACAGGCCCCGCCGCAGACACTCGGAAAAATCGCCTCGAATTTTTTTGTCCTTTGCATCTCATCGGTTTTTCCCAGAGCAAGATTGAGAAAAAAGCGAACTTTCTGTCAGCAACAGCTGCTGAAGCACTGCACGCACAACGCAGTTGAGACCTGCTTTTTTTCTGAGACATTTCGGTCATTTTTAGCATAGTGGTATTGAAACTCGCCGTAATGCTATTCATTGCTCTATATTTCTGACCGAACCGACTTCAGTTTATTCGGTTATTTCAAAAAAATTTCGGTCTATGACCGAAACAAACCTAGATTGTGACGCGACCTACGACGCGCGTTTGGAATTCAGTTTGTTCGGGTGCTTAATCACGACCAACCGCGATACTGGGATGAAGTCTTCCATCCGCTTGTTCAACTTTACGTCTGGTTTTGTCTTTTCGCTGAGGACATTTCGGTCATTTGTTCGAAATAGCGTATAACTTGTGTCATTTTTCCGTTTTCGGATATTTTTTACGACAGAAAAAAGCATTGCGGTTGAACTGACAATTTTTTCGGTCATTGAAAAAAGTCTGGTCAATGACCGGAAAGGAAACCCAACTTAACGTGTTGCTACTGCTTTGCTAGATTGACGGCAACATCCTCGCTGTTTCCTTTTCGAACGAAGAGAATGCGAAGCATACTTCGGATTCGAACCAGCGACCCTTGGACTCGTGTCGATTGCTGCATAAGAACGACGTGGTCGTTGTGAAGTCTTCTCTTCCGAAAATACTGGACTGCGTGCAAAGGACTCCCAGGAGAGTGCAGGTGAGCGTGAGATCCGGCGATCAAACAAACACTCAAGAATACAAACTCCTACTTGTTTTTTTTCCTATTCTTCTCAGTACTGTGCGATTATCACTGTTTTGTCGGATAAGGTGCAAAAAAGGAATGAAATTAACTGGAAGGTTATTAGGTTGCTCCGGCTACCGCCGTATGGAGGGTAATAATGGTATTACTTTTATGTCAGCGACCCCGCTAACCTGTATATGGCAGCAGTAGATCTACTTTTCTCCTCGCGCAAAACCTCTTGTTCGTCTCATATCCTTCACATTGCCCTGAATCTCCAAGACACATCCGATGGCTCCAAGACACATCCGATGGCTCGCCAACTGTTTCGCGCTAATCGAGATTCTTAAACTTGCCATTTTAGCGCGTGATATACTGTAGTTGCAGAGATCAGCGAACCACCTTTCATCGCGAGGACGTATTATCGTGTTGCGCTGAAGCTTTGCGGAATGTTCGAATCCAGTTAAACCCGCGGCGATTCGCGCAGTACTTGCGTTTTTTCAAAAATCTTCTCACTTTCGTCGCAGTGTGAGTCGCGGATGAATTTCCACTGCGTCATCGCCACCAGCGGCGGCATTTACGCAATCGTCACGAAAGCCAAAGGCAAGCTGGCCTTCGTGCAGCTGAGCCTGTCCGTGGGGAGGACCTTGGTGCGGAAATCGCTTCCCACGAAAGCTGAAGCATTTTACGGTGAGGGGATTCCCTGTCCGATGACGTTCTTTAACTAAGAAACAGGGCTGATCGTTTTTATGTCTTTCCGACCCATCCAGGCACCGATTGCAAGGACGCAGCGCCACCCGATGGATCCACGTGCAAACTTCTTCAGTGCGGCAAGGTGAGTGTTCCGACGAGCGATGACGAAACGAACGATGTGGCTTGCGCTGCGGGTGTTCGTCGAATGCGACATTTGTTTTTTTCCTTGGAAACGACGCTCTCTGCCGCGACAGCATGCCGCGCTTGACTTTTGCAGGAAGCGCCCCTGCTCCTCCACGACTACAACGCAATGCTGTATCCCCTGCTGTCGGACGAGAACGACGGCATCAGAGACGCGGTCTGGGCGGACATCCCCCCACTGCATGCGTGGGGGATGGGCATCAGTTCCGGCGTTGAAGGCGCCAGGTAAGCTGTTGCTTTGGTTTGGTGGTTCCAAGCTCAGTCGCAGACATTTTCTGCAAGCTTCAGCCCCCCCTGGGTCTGAAGACATTTTCTGCAAGCTTCAGCCCCCCCTGGGTCTTTACTTCTTAATTTCAACAAGGCCATGTGTTTTAAAATAGGGCATTTTATTTCCAGTTTCGTCTCGTTAGTGAATACAATACGAAGAGACGTTAAAATACTAACCTGTTTGTGTTTGCATGTTTCCGGACAGAAGTGACCTAAGAGATAATTCAGCATCTGATCTTGTTAATTATCTGGACATTAGCGTGGATTTCAGTGTCTGTGAAATGTTTACTGTTTAGTTCATCTTCTCCGTGTTTTCAACAGGCAAGTCTGTACGACATTGATAAAGCCTTTTCCCATCAGCGGGACCAGTGCTGTTTTCTAAATGGCAGTTTCTTACACATGTGTGTAGTGCAGAAAATTTACCCGAAGTGCTTTCTTTTTTAACCACATGTGTTAAAATCAATACTTTCCACAAAAGGGGAAAGCGAGGAATCGATCAGCAAATTTTCTTCAGTAGGAAATCGATTTCACATAAAACTACGCATCCTCAGTCCTAAAAGCTCACGCTGAATTGTGCTTTTGACTCGCCACCAGTGCAGCACTCACTGCGAAAGTAGCCGCTTGGCCCACGGCCCAAGCAAGCGGGGGTGGGCGCCGCAGACCACTCGCGACACTCCGAACGGAGTACAGAAACCGAGTATAAACGAAACTGAACCAAAGTCCTCACCCGCCGCTGTACATGTTGAAAACTGTCGCTCGCTCAGGCGCAGCGACTCAGCATCTTGACCTGTTTGTGTTGCTTCAGATCGACGGTGACTGTATTAGCGTTCCAGCACCACCTCCTCATGCCCCTTGTGTTGCGTCGCGACCTGAAGGGCTTTGAGAAGTTGCTTGCCGGCGTGCAGTCAAAAAGCTCACCGTGGATCGACGTTTTCTACAAGGTAAGTCTTTGGTTGGTAGAGAAAATGTCTGCGACTGAGCTTGCAGTTTCATTAATTTCTTTGAGAACCGTGTAGCGGGGCTGGGCGGGTTTACAAACCATATGGTGGTTTTTAAACGATTTATTTATAGTTTGAAAAGTATACAACTCATCATTTCTTCCTTTAAATGTATAGTTACTGTCTACATGCTCTTCCAAGAAATTGTCATGTTAAATATACTTCGAAACCATTCCCCTTCAGCATAATGCGATCTTTCTCCAAGCGAAAAAATTCATTCTAAATCTGATATAATTAACAAGCTTTTGCCCTGTCCGTTACCACCTCCTCGTATTCGCTCATCTTCGAACAGTCGCTGGTGAGCGAGATGTGCGACGGCCGGCGCAACCTGCTGCACATGTGCACCGAGATGAGCATTCCGTCGTCGAACAAGGAACAGAAGGAAGACGAGAAGGAAGCGACCGCTGCCAAGAAGCTGCCGGAGACGAGTGAGAATGATGCCTAATTCTTGTGTTTTGCTGCTGCTGCGATGCAGACTATACCGTAATGAGATTCGCTTTTCGGTGTCGTTTTGCCATCAGGACGTTTCCTGCTTGCCATGCAGACATGCCTCGCGTTGGTAACATAGCGTGTTGTGTGCTGTATGTGTTGGTAAGCGTGTTGTGTGTGATAAACGTGTTGTGTGTGATGCTGTGTGGTTTGTCGTGTCGGAAGCAGACGGTCGTCTCTGAGCACACCACGCTGCGTTCAAGATGATCGGTGTGCTTTTTCGCGGATGAGGACTCGGTTGATATGTCTCCCTTTTCGACTTTCCGATCTGAAGGCAACAGATGCCCTGACGTCTGTCCGTCGATGTCTTAATAAGCAATTTTTGTTCGTTGCTCAACGCTGCTGCGGTCCTGTAGCCGTAAAAACGCAACCTCGACTTTTAAGCAGTTCCCAGGTGTTAACGACGGTTTTGTGCAGGCAGCACCAAGTCTCCGAGCTCGTCGTGCAACACCAACGCGCCCGGACCCTTGTACTCGATGTCCGAATCGCTGCACGCCGAAGCTGTGAGCGCGATCGCCAGCGCGATATCCGCAGTGACTCGTGGCTCCGTTGACTCGTCTGCTCCATCGGGGTGGGTGGAGACGCGCGGTTTGTTGCCGAACTCAGTATTAATAAGAATTTATCAGCCTGTCGTTTGCTGATATCGTGTGACTTTGGCGCTGTTCGAACCTTTTTTCAATTCACGTTGGCGCTCCATCTGCAAAGTTTTTCCTTTGAGCATCAGTTGCTGTTGGGGCGACACGCTCTTTTGCTCTGCAAGTTTGGTAACGGGGAGGGGGTAACCAATTTCAGAATAAATGCGAAGTCTGCCCTGAACATTGAACAAGTTTATAACTTTTTTATTGCAATGGTATTTCTCGCGTGTAGAATCTTTTAAAGACTGACGTTACCTTTGAGGCAAGAACGCATCAACCCCAGACGAAATGTTCGTGATCATAAGGTTTACGCACGTTCAGTCGTACCCTTTCTAACCGACGGAAACTTTCTCTTTTTCCTTGAATTTGAGAAGTTCTTACGAGAGCATCGCAGATTGAACCTCGCTGGCACGACGCAGCTAAATGTCGCCTTTTTTTCTCTTTCAGGCTCCCACCGGCGAGACCTCCACCACCAGAAGTGTCTGCCAGCCCCTTGCCGCCACCACCTGGTCACTACTCGCCTCTTCCGTCAAGGTCGTCACTTCCGGTAAAACAGCACTTGCATTGTTTTCTTGCGTTCGCCGATTGCTTACCGCCCCAACGTCAGAAGTCTTACTCCGCTGAATGACGATACAATCTCGTCACGGAGCGCTTTTCATCCGACCGGCCAGTGGGAAGCTTTATGGATTTTTTAAAGCTTATCGTCACCACAGTGATGTCAGACATGTGTTCAGTATGATATCAGACAGGGTCGCAACCAGCTGATATTTTCGGGGGGGAGTGACCAAATGATTGTAGCTTGTTGTTGTGTCTAACAACTAAACATTTTTTGAAAATTTCCGGTTCCGGCTTAATGTCAGACGGGGGCGTTCGTCGCGCAACGGATGTCGTGACATCATCGCGTGTCGCAATTTTTCAGCCGGCCGCCCACCCCATGCTGGACAGCGTCGTGAACCCGGAGGCGAGTCCCCCAGAAAGTCCCATTTCGAGCTGGCCCCCTGAAATGCCGTCCTGGAGAAGCGCATCGTTGGAAAAAGCAGGTCTGTGGCCAAGTGATGTACGAAGTAGTTTTTTTTCATAAAAACCGTATGTATACAAACGTGGTGTTTGAGGTCAGTATCGCAGTTTGCCGCGCGATGAAGTTTCCTCGTCGTTTCGCTGGGAGAATATTTTCGAGATGCGTTTCTGTGTGTCAGGAAATACAGGAGCTATGCATAAAACAACGTGTTCATCCAAACGCTGTAGGTCGGCACCTAGGAGTGTTTTGTTGTATTTTACATTGTTACCAACGAGGAAGTTGCATTGCGTCAGTCTCGTTCACCTTCTTTACTCATGGTCGTTGTTGATGGCAACCCGTAGCGCCGTTGTGTAGGAGGTGGGGGTACAGGCGGTTGGTGAAAATCCGGGCAAAATCCAGTAAAATCTGGGCGAACTCCCCAAAAATACAGGCAAAAATGACGCCCAACGTGCTTTGATTTGAGAAAATGATGCCCAAAATCAAATGAAGACGTTTTTCTTGGAGGTCATCCAAAATTCGGCCTTCGTGCAATGCACAAAAGACGGCAAATTCAGGCAAAAATCCTTTGCACCCCCAAAAATGTGCGTGCTCCTACACCTATGCCGCAGCAACTGCTGAACGTTTAGACAGATTTTTTAAAAATACAGTTGCGGTTTTATGGCTGAATACTTCTTCAACGCTTCGGAAAGCAAAATGAAGATTGAAAGCGCAAACGTGATGTGTAATCGGATCAATTTTTTGATCAATTTTAACGCGACGCGAAAATCCCGATTCTGGCCTGCCCGGGCAAGCCCTCAGCAAAAGCGGTTGAGGACGCCCCGAGAAACATCGGCTGCAGGAAAATGAAAAACAATATTTCACAAACGAGAAAAATATGAACACCAAAAACCATTCAAAACATTTGGGTCATGTGCTGTGACGTAAGGGGCCACCGCGAGCTCTGATGTCATAATAGATTGTCCGCATTTTCATCCAAAGATACAATGGAAAAAGTAATGAAGTTTTGTTGGAAAAGCCGAAGTCTTTGTCATCGTTGTATCAGCTGTGACTGTGGGGTTGTGCGAAGTTACAGTGCGGTGGTTAGACGAAGAAAAACTATTAAAAAAAATTCGTGTAATTTTGAAAATGAAAATTGGTTCGTATGGCAACGAAAGCGAACATTCAAAGCAGTTTTGGCCCATGGACCATTTTTAAAAAAATATCGGATGAACCACTTTGCTATGCTGACAGCTTATGAACAACCAGTTGGTTTTGGAGTTAGTCGGTTTTTGGCTGTGGTGTTGGTAGCTTTGTGGTCTTGCAACTGTAGTCTGCCCACTTTCTCTGATCTTGTTTTAGTCTTTTTCGTCATTTCTCATGTAAGCTTTTGCTTGCAAATTTGGTGTACTGAAGATGCGTCGTTGACGCAAAATCGATTTCCTAACAAAGCAATTTGCGGTCAGATGCGGCTGCGTCGCCCTTGCGCTGTCTTGATGCTGAATAGTTGAAACTCTATTGCACATAGGTCAGTGAACTCAAGGGGCGTGTTCAATCTTAGTCCTTAATAAAGTAATCAAGGAATTATGAATCTCTGTGGACCGCTAGAAATTCCAGGTGGACCCGTGGTCCAACCTGTTGGACCAGGTTGAAAACCACTGATTTAACGCGAAACTTCACGGTCTGGTTCTTTTACAGACGAGGAAGGCATGAACCTCACCACCAGTGCGAAGAAGACCTCGAGCGACTCGGAAAGGAAAGACCGCGGCTCGCGTTTAGACGCAGTCGCTATCCTTAAGCTATTTTGCACATCCCCAGTTGTTCAGCCTTACTTGAAACAACTACTCGCCCAGAAGTAAGAACAACAGGATGAATCGCATGCTTTCGGTTTTATGCCCCCTTATTTTCAAGATTGTGTTTATTTCTGTTGCACGAACGCAAGGGCGTTTGTGTTGATGTTTTGGAAGAAACACGGCGTTGCTGATCAATTCCAACTGCTGTTTAAATTTTTAAAAATCCTCTTCTTTGCGACTGACGTGTTTCGCGTTTGTTTCGTCAGAGACGCGTCCGGTTACACGCCGTTCATGTTCGCGGTGGCGCACCGAGCCTACCCTGCCGCTCTGGTTATTTTCAGCGCTGCGGTCGGACTGTCGAAGGACGCCGCGCAAGACAAAGAAGGAACTGCTGGTGAGGAATCAATATTTAATAAATCAAGTTGCAAGAGTCCGTTAGATGTCTGCCCTGCGTACCAGTGCCAGCTGAAAAATAACCTTTCATTTTTTTTTGATAGATTTGCTGCAATATTATTGTGTTTGCGGCAAAAGATAACTTTGTACAGAGGTTAAAAGATACCAGAACTGCCTTTTTTTCACAAACAAGGCAATAGGTAATTTTCTTCTTTGGCAGTACCACTTCCATACAAATTAA
>JGI24158J21664_10009642_pt1 | contig 12890 bp, 6 predicted proteins | sample Ectturendosymbi3_FD_21664 | JGI IMG/M metagenome (IMG submission 21664) | reverse complement strand
TAGCGCAATGGGCGGAGGAGCTAGGGCGTTGGTAAGGCAACCGAAAACTGCTGTTTTTTTTGCGAAAATCGCCGAAACCAGGCGGCTCTAAAAGTGTCGCTGGATATGAAAACCTTTACTACGTAGTTGCAACGAGAAAATTAAATCCAACCTGAGTTATTTTGCAGCTTGCAATTCCATCAGGAACCTATTTTTTTCAATGAACCGCTCAAAGAAATATGAAATTGTTAAAAATTTGGAACGGTTTTTAGTGTTGTGGTGAAAATCTTTGGATTGTTGCAGTGATGCATCAGTTCAGTTCCCTATACGCAAATCCCTCGTACGTGACTGTGACAGTAGCGCCCGATAGAGGATCAAGCTTATAGCTCTTGGCATGACAAGTCAACCCTTCTTTCACAGAACTAGAAACACCTATTCCTACATATCGGTAGATCAGCAAATCCTTGTGTGTCTAAGTGGTTCGCAATCTGGGGTGTGCGAAAGTCAAGCAGGGGGTCAGCTTGTTTTAGTCTCCTCTGACGTAAGCAATTCTCAACAACATGTTGGTATCGGGTAAGCTAACCATTACACGACTGGAATGTTTCTGTTGGCTGATTCCGAATCTGATATCATCAGTTTTCCATCAGAACGGGTTTTCAGGGCATTGCTCTTTCTTACGAAACGATTTGCTGTATGGGGGTCTGCGGGAAGACAACTGCTGCACTCAGGGTCCGCAAGTGAGAAAGGGTTGGTAGCAACTGGTCTAACATCATAGTAAACTGGAGCGTTTCGCAGTGGTGTACGGAGTCTAAAATTTTTGACTCCGACTCCACCCCTGCTTTCACTACATATGCTCCGACTCCGAAAGATTTGTAAGTTTTGTACTCCGACTCCTGCTTAAACTCCAAATTGAACGCTATCAGCTTTACAAAAAATATTCAAAAAATGACTCCGGCTCAACCAGTGGCGTAGCCAACCCGAAAATTTGGGAGGGGTCAAAAAATTGGGAGGGGGGGCAAAATGTTTGATTTTAGGCGAATGACCCTATTTTGTTTGGAAAAACGCCTCTCAAAGCACAAAATGACCATATTTTCTAAAAATTTGGGGGAGCCATGGGCTCCGCTCCTACGTTCGAAATTCATTAAGACTCCGGCCGGAGTCCACTCCTACACTCCGGTTTCTGTACACCACTGGTGGTTCGCCTCTAATATCTGCAGTTTACCATCAGCACTGCAATGTTTCTCAACATTTAATAGATTTCGACAAAAATCTTACCTTAGTGTTTGCCCTTAACCCCAGTTGCAATAAGCAAGTGACTGAGAACTAAGCATGGTTTGTGTCAATTTGCGCATGATAATAAAGACTGATATATTTTAAGGCGTTATTTCGACACTACGTAAGATTTTTAACCTAAAAATTGCTGACTGCTTCCAATATTCGACACAGAAGCGCATACATGTTAAATGTGATTGCTGATTTTACATATTCTGGACAATTTTTAATTAAAGAAAATGATAGTTCGGCCATGTTGATTATTGATGTTGCAGGAGGCGTTACAATAATTTAGTTTGAAACAACAAAAATTATATCACTTGTCTTGTTTTAAATATGGGCACTTTCGCCTGCTCTGCCCTCTCTGTAAAAGCGCAGGGTATACCAGTGTACACCCTGCGTATACACCTGCCATGCCTCCGTGTTTCGGCGTGTCTGGATCGCACATATTGCAAAAAACTATGGTTTTGCCAGAATTTTGCTATCAATTGTTGCAGTAATTGTCGCTCTAAGAGAATTGTCAGATGGTAAGCAACCTGCCATGTTGCAGGTCAGGTTGGAAGACAATTATCATGATACACCTATAGAGGCTGCCTGGAGCAACAAGCCAGTACCAAGTCAATTTCTGATGTAATTAAAGATAAAATTTGTTTCGTCGTAAGAATAACCAGCTATCTCTCATTCGGTAGATTCTAGCTGAATCAAAATGATCTATCCAAATTTGTATAAATTTGACAGATTCTATTTAACGAATGGATAGCTGACGATGCTTTATGCGAAATGGATTTCATGGTTCATGTTTTTTCATGATTTCATGCTTAAATTACAGCAGAAAGTGACTTAATACCGGCTTCTTTTTCGCGGAGTTCTCACAGTTACATTGCAGTAAATCACAATTATTCAACCATTTGTTGTGTGCATCTACAGGTTTGCATCAGACGGTTGGGTTCGGGATGCCAGGATGTGTGGGCTTCGTGGTCCTACTGGAACAATGGATACGCTACAGAAGAGTACTACTTTACAGAGTCTGAACTGAAGTGCCTCGAACCAGGCAAAGGTAAATCGTTTCTTCCCAAGAACAGGCTCCGAAATTTTTCTGTACTTACGCACGACACAGCATTTCGACGATCTTTTGCAGAAGCGAAAGTGAACTGCAAGGTGAGCGGCATAACAAACACGTTTGCGGGATGTAAGAACAAATGGTACACGCCGACCAGTGCGACCAGTGCGATCAGTGCTCGTGGTGATGGCAATCAGTGCAGGTGGGGTCAAATGTTTAAATGGCAACACAGCATACAGTATATGTAATGCAAGTTAACGTACGCTTACTTGCAGTACATACGTGATGCCTGTATATTCTTAAATTATACACGAGTGTTGGCAAATAGACATTAATAGTGTATTGCTGCAATACACGCACTGTGCGCCTTATTCCTTAAAAAACTTTCTGTAAATTAGCGTAATCCTTTTCTTCAAATTGGTCAGTGTGACGAATGGGCTGTGCGTGATTGCTGCGTAGATAGGTTGGTTTGTTTACGCCTTTTTGTGACTCAAACCAACAACGCAGCAGAAATGCAAAAAAAGAACAAAACACCAAAGGGCAGAAAACTTAATTGCATGCTAATAAAAAAGAAACGAGAAAATTGATTGAGGACTTAGGAATTCTACACCTTGGTGTGAACTATATAATTGAGACACAACAGTTGGCAAAAGATCTTATGGTCCAACGCTCAGCCAGCTTAGTTGTTGACATAAATCAATACTAAATTTGAAACGTTTCAAGTGAAAAGGAAATATTAAGCGACAAAACGCATTAATTTGAACATTAGGTGAAAGACACACCAGTAGCAAAGCACAACATCAAAAAAAATCAAAGACACAGAGGGTGAAAAACATTCCTACGTACAAGGAGGGCGGGGTGAGCGCTTGGAAGAGTGAAGGTCACTGCTGAAAGAAAGGCACTATGAATAAAATTACTGGGAACAAACATAAGAATGAAGAGTCAACTAGCATAGTGGCAAGAGAACAAAATTAAAAAGATGAAAAAGACTTCACGTCACTGATATACATTAACGAAAGCTGACCCAGAGTTTTTTCATTCAGTGTAAATGGTATTTTTGCGAAGCTTGTTTGATAATTATGAACTGATCCAATCTTGCGAAAGTAATTATCAAAATGTTCTGGCAGTTCACAGCTATCAAAAGAGCACGTAAATTAAGCAACTGGTAATTTAAACAAATCAGGAATTTTTGAAGTTCGATAATTAGAATAGAGATATCCGTTTTGGTCTTGTTGTAATTAAGGGCTCTGGAGGCTTTATTCTGCAATCTAATTAGAAGATTTAATGCAGTCTTATTGGTTCTTTCCCAATTACGGATCGAGTAAGTTATATAAGAAAAAGAGAAAAATACACAAATCTTAGCACTGTTGTTGGCGTAAGTGTTTTAATTTAAACAAAATTTCACATGATTTAGAAAGTTGTGTTACAAACTTTTCTTTTTGAGGTTTCTGATTAAATTTATCACCAATGATATTGCCAAAATGTTTAAGTTGCTTTGATATTGTGTGAATATATTAACACGAACAGAAAAAAAAGTATTGTTAGGGGTATTCATGAGCATGAAAATAATTTTGAAATATATGATTGATAATGTGTTAGCACGAACCCAGTAGTCAAGTTTTTAAAGCTCATCATTGACCTTGCTTTTCTGCTGTTATGCTCCCGTCTTGTCGATGTTGTTTTCCACAGGTTGATAAAACAGTACACAGAAGGGTCATTAGATCGGTCTCAAACCTTTTCAAGCGCCTTGTGTAAATAGAAGCACGGAAAAAATTGGATCTGAAATTACAAAATTAGATTTACAAATTAGCACTGACAATTTGCAAAATTAGATCAATCTTATCACAAAATCTTGATCAGATCACAAGGTATTTATACACAGTCAAAAACTACAAAATTACCCTTTTCGAGTTCCCATAAGGTAGGGACTGCAGCTGATTTTAAACAGCTGTATTGGGTAAAACCGAAGTGCAAGGTTGTTTGCTTGGTTGTCAGGTATTTCTAATAAAGAACTGATTGACTTTAGGGCCCGGTTAGCAGCTTCTCGTACCATTGTGTGGGTCGTATCAATGCATGCCATGCAACCAAACAATGGAAGAAAGCAAAACCATATAATTATTTTTTATGCTTCTAAAAAAAACCTTTGAAGTACATTTTTGTGTTGCTTGTAACGAAAAATGCATTTATTTCGATTTTTATTTGTGAGTTTTGTCAAATATATCCAAGATCCAACCACTTTTGCGTTAGTTTTAGGTACAGCCAAGAGTTTAAGCGGGTTGCAGACATAAAATCGTCTCATTATTCATAATCAAACATTTGTGTTGCAAGATTTGTTGTACAGTTACGTGTTTTTATACCTACGACCTGACCCTATCTCAGTGCTTTAACATAAGACATGTGCTCTTTTTCACAGCAGTGTGTGCAAACTTGTTACTTTAAAAATGGAAAAACGACGATCCTATGCAAAACACAAGACACTTACATGGTTTTCAAGGTTATAACAAGGTGGTTTTCGAATGGTTATAAAAATTATTCTCAATAACATTATCGGAAAATGTTAATGTAAATTTTCAAAATGAAGTAGTGTCACAGCTGTGGTTTGCACTTTTGTCACAAAACTAACACTCTGCTACTATGTTCACAGTTCAACTTCTGTCCAGATTTTTCACAAATGCATGTTGAACGTAATTTGCTTGGTACTTTATTTGTTTCACAGAAATCTCAAAAATAGATGAAAGTAAACTTGTGCCTCCTCTATTTGTGACACCAGCTTATTCCCCAATTATGCCCTGAATGTTTCTTGTTTTGAATTAGAAGAAATAAAAAAAAAACGATTTTTAACATAGAACAAAACGTTACTTTCAATTACAACTTAAACATGGTTTTAATCAACTCAAAAATATACAGTAAGCACGATTTACTGTACCTTGAATACACAGATACGTTTAGTGAGGTATAAGACAACCGTGACTTTCTACGTACGAAACAATGCAGCAACATGCAAGACGCGTCACGCCGTCACAGCCGCAACACTGTCAAGTGAACACGGGCATCACAACCACAAGTCACATCGCGAGGCCACAAGTCCCGTTTGTGCCCGGCGCAAAAAGCAACCAATGATTACACAGTTAAGCGAAAGTTCACCACACTACACATCCAAAATTTTTGAAAAAGTACAGTATGAAAGCAGGTTGTCTAAAACTTTGTTTTACCTCTTCTATGGAGAACCATTTCGTCATCAAAGCGTGAATAGTGAGTATAACAGCTCTCAAGTATGACGCATTTTGTAGACAATTTCTCTTTTCAGATGATGATAATAAATCAGTGTTCAAAATTCAACAAGAGTGATAAAATTGCCCGGTTGAAGTTCGTTTAACCTTGTTTACTCCATACTGGAAGCTTCAAGGTTCTCCAGCGCAATTTCTGTGGGCAAACATTTTTTCAAGTTATATTTTCAACAGTTTTTGATGCTTTGAAGATAGTGAGCCTTAAATAAATCCAAATTTTGAATAAAACGACTTTTTGTCCGCAAGTACCCATTAGAAAGCGCTTCAACTGATCGCTTTCTTATTTGTTAGATGGAAACTGTTTAAGGCGTGCGTCAACAAACAGGTAGGCCACTGCCTGAATACCTGGCAACTTTTCATTCTGTGGAACGATTCAAAAGCTGGAGCGCCACACTTCACAAAGCAACAACAGCTCTGCTCATCGGCACTTGACAGGAAATCCGGGATAACTCTGTTGATCGCTTCGTTTTCATTCTTTTCCTTCACGTTTGTTTGGACTTGCTCGTAGCGCCATTGGGATGCTTTACATTTTTGTTGAACTTCTGTACTTAGAATAGAGCGTTATATTTGCAAAGTGCAACAATTCTTTTACTCTTTCTTGTCTTATCTTGCGGAATGAATGGGCGTGTGATGACGTGAGCTAAGGTTTTCGCAAGCTGGGTTACGCTGTCACTAAGTGTAAAGATGTTAAACGTACGCAAAATAAAGGGATTTCGTGTTGAGTGAAAAATATTGCGCAATATGTTCAATCATGAGACGCTGTGTGTTTTACCAGATAATTAGTTTGCCTCGTTATCGCTATGGGCTCTCGTCTTAAAGCCAACTAAAAGACATGAAATCAAGCATTGTCTATACTGCAAAGCCTTTTAAAGTGCGACACTGTTAACGGACGACCATCTATGTTTTCTACAATTTTCATTAAAACTTCTACGCTGCAGGCTTGTATTGTTGCATATGCACTCTTCAAACACTACAGCTCAGTGACTTTTGCATCACCAATGCGACTCTTTATTGCATGATAACTTTACGGCTGATCCGATCAAATTTCTCAGTTTTCACTCAACCTACTCGTACTATTACATTGAGGGTGGGTGAAAAGCAAAGGCAATATTTTATTAGATTAGAAACAGAGAACACTACAAAACAGATCATTCATCAAAATTAAAAAAGTTAAGTTGTATTTCAGAGGGTCACACCAGTAATTCTAAACATCAACTTTTTTTTTATTTTTTTAAAAATTATTTGTTTGGCTTAGGACACGGTCCATATCACAATCAAAAATATAAAAATAACACAAGGGTACAAAAATACGCACCAACTGCATCTATTACATTCGAACTTTGTCAGCACAAGCGTTAGACAGTGGGAGAGCAATGGTGATTTTTAAAGATCATCAGACAGATCTAAGTGAAATGATAAACGTTGGATGAAGATGCGCATCGATGAATAAAAGCACACAAATTGCTTCTAATCAAGGCATCAAATGTCCTGACGAAATAGGTGGCCTGATGTGGGTGAACACTTGCATTTCTGGGGATGTAGGCTAATGCAAAATTCGACAAGTGTTGTTATAGGCGAACGTGGAGTCTTTTAATGCTAGATTCTGTGTACTTGCACCAGAACTGGAAGGCATGCAATAGGTACGAAACAGAGTGTAGAGAACTGAGCAAAGGTGCCTCTGAGCTTGTTTGCTGCACAATGCACAGTAGAGTGTTCACTTGCCTGTGAGTGTCATTGCCATCCTTCAATGAGGCATTAAGTAGCATACCAAGATACAGGGACCGAGTTTGCTCAAAAACGTTTGGGGGGGCAAACCTTTATTGTTTGCATTTCGATGACGTCGCCATGTTCACTTAACCGTAGTATGACCTTTTTGTACAATTGGCAAAAAGGGGAACACAATGTGAGATTTATACATTTTGGTGATCATGGCCCAAGTGCCACCCAAGATGGTGGTAGGTGCTAGCACTTAGCACTGCATTTACTATGAAAATGTCTTTTCTGAGAGTTGGGCTTAAATAGGCTAGACATACTTAAGCTCGAAAATTGTGATAATCAATTCAAATTTGCTCAGTTCCGAAATAAAATGTACTGCTACGAAAAACCACAAGGTCACATGGATCAAAACAAAAACAAACCACAAGATTTTGGTAAATACTAACAGTGGCAACCAGGCGCGTAGCCAGAAAATTTATTAGGGGGGAAAACAACAACCGGGTTTCAATATTTAAATATTTTCAACGCTCCTTGTTTGTAGAGCCTCATCCATGAAACGTGCTTGTTTCTGGCGTTTTCTCCTGAACAATTGTGTTCAGATTTAAGCCGGCAAATGACAAATCTGCTTCCATTGAATTGACAAGTTTTGAAAGTTTTGATAGTGAAGGACCAAGCTTCTAGTTCGGACCACTGCCACCATTTGCTCAAACTTTTCCAGCAAAAGCGCTAGTAAACCTCTTAATGCTATAAGTGCACGATCTGCAGTATGCTTTATGCAGCCAATATGGCAACTGAGCAAGAAATCATCGCGGCCACCATTACGATTGCGCTTCTTATACTGTATTTACACTCTTTGAATGTACACCAACACAGCACGTTCAATGGAAGCCGAGCAGAGACTTGCTCTGAGGCACTGACTTCCGAAGTAGGCCTTGCACAAAACTTTCGCGCATATTAAGAAGTGGTCCCGTTGTCATCTAACTTTGAACGATTAATTCACGTATGTAGTTGATAAACGTAAACGCTAGAGTCTTTCAACGCGTTGAAAAAATGTTTGGATTTTTTATAATCCGTAAAATCTTTTGGCTATGTTCAACTTATTCCGTAAAACTTTTGTAGCTACTATAAACTTACTTCGTTCAAATTGTTGGATGAGACTTTGCTAAATTTATGACGTCATTGACATATAAAATAGAATTAAACTGTAAACACAATCGTAAGCGCAATATTGCAAAACTTATTGACCACGCTCAGCTTCATGTAAAGATAGCTTATAAATGCACGCAATAAATTAGTTTCATTTTAGTCGCATGCACTTTGCCAGCAAGGCAGATTGCAAGCTCAAGGATGGATATTAGGGAAGGATAACGAGACATAGTCACCTCGGGCCTCTTTTTAGAGATACCATGCCCTCTCTTGAGAGCTTTGCACTACTGTTTAGTTACAAAGGTTATGTACCACTCTAGAGCCACAGCGGCTCTGAAGCAAATCATATGTTTTTCAAAATAGAGCAAATATTATGAGAAAATGTGCCAATGGAGGTAGTTTTCAAGAGTCCAGCTGCAAAACTTTACAAAATTTTGTTCCTTTCGTATGTATATTATGCTCTTGAATTTAGTTCATAAATTTAAAATGTGAAAAAAATTGTTAACTCTTTTATCTACGTAATCCCACATCTACCTTTCGCAATGGCGATTTTCGGGGCCCCTTTCTGAGAGCTTGCCCCTAAATTTTAGTATCCACCCTGTGCAAGTTATCTCAGTATCTGTAAGTAATGGCAGTGTCAGTTCCCTCAGCACTTACAAAATTAAAAGCATCTTGCTACTTACATTAGATTTTGCTGGTGACTCTTCTCGTTGCAGTTAAATGATTTAAAATTATTTACTGTAGGATAGGGTGGCAATTAACATCAGATGAAAGTCGAAACACTGAGCTTATGAACAGCAGGTCGGAGTTTAATGTCTTGACAAGACTAATTTGTACTCGCCGGCAAGGCAAAGGGAAACCATTGATGAAAACGTTAAGGCTCCACAAAACTGTGATTGAACCGTCACAATTCATGTCATCACAAATAAATATCTAGAATGAACGCTACTATTGCTGAACAGTGACTATGGCGCAAATGAAGAAAACTTTGCAACTGAATCGCTTCTTAGCAAAGCATTGAGATTCAAGACATATAAAATGTATGTGAACGCCACATTCACGCATGTAGTTTTACAACTGTGCAAAAACAAAAATCTACGATATTGATTTAATTTTACGCTGACACTGGAAACAAGGTAGGTTATATTTGTAACACCCACGGTTATCAAAGAGAAATTTGCGATGATCTTGAAATGAACCTTACATAACCATTAGGTGGGATACAGCAAGCTGGTGCGCCAAAAACAGCTGCGAAAAGTGTTACTCCAATTGTTTTTACTTGCAGTCACTGATTACAAAAGGTCANATACAAGTTTGTATTCGATTACAAGCTGAAGTGGAATAGGTTCCTTGAGGTAGTTTCGTTGATTTGCACTAAATTATTTCTGTGGCTTATACTTCAAACATTTTATTAACCCGAAAATTTTGGAATTGGGTGGGAAATTGCCCCCGTTTCCACCTGGCTGCTCTCCTGGTGGCAACCGTATTCTGATTGCAGGTTACAGACCAGTGCGGCTAGAATTCGTGATTGAGCGAAGTTTATGTGCACATCCATTTGGTAATTCAAATGAGCCAACATAATTACAAACAATCAGGACAATTCAGTTTACCTAGTCAATCTGTATATTGTGTCTGCAGATAATCTAGTAATAATGTTCATTTTTCTTATTTATTCTCTGGCTTTATGCTGGGGAAACGTTCCCAACAGTAATGTAACCATGAAATTTGCACAACTACATTATTTTTTATCACAAAATATTGGGAGGGACAAAAGATATTATGTCCCCCCCTGTCCAAAAGTTGGGGGGACATGTCCCCCCTGTCCCACCCATAAATTCGGTCCCTGCCAAGATACTTATTCGGCGAACTTCACACTTTCGCCATTCAGGAAAACAATTGGTTTGGAGGTTGTTTACACTTTTAGGGTGGAAACTAAACCAACTCTTTTGTTTCAGTTAAAAACATTTTTATGTTCAACATCGTATTCACAACACCCATTCATTAAAGACAATTGATACTGGGACCAAACACATACAGATCATCAGCAAACAGTAGGTGATTCCTAACAATACTGCCCATTATGCATCCTGCTCTGGCTGTGCCCAGCTGGGCTCAATTGCTTTGTTCCACTTTTGAATGTGCGCATGTATTCCAGCTTTGTAAAACTAATAACACCAGCTGTCACTTCTTCATCTTTGCCATAATGTCGGTCTCTGAGTGTATCTCTTTGTTGGACCAAAGTGATGGTCGTCTGAAGGTGCTAAATTAGGTGAGTACGGATGATGTTGGAAGAATTGTCCGTCCAACAGAAGTGATTGCTTTCCTAGTTCCGACACTTGTGTCTGATCACAGGTTGTCAAGTTTAACAAACATTTTATTCATCTTCAAATTGGGTCTTACGTGTCAGATTCTTGCCTCTTTTGAATGATCTCGATCAGTTTTTTTTAAGGAAAATTTTAGGTACCGGTATGGATCTGTGGGGACCCGATTTCTATGATTCTAGGGACCCGATTTTCTCTGATTTTAGGGACCCGATGATAATTTTCTCTGATTCTAGGGACCCGATTTCAGTTCTAGGGACCCGAATCGGGTCCCTAAAACGCCTTAAAAAAACCCTGGTTTCGATACATGTTTTAGAGTAGATTGTTCTCCTGCCAAGAAAAAGTCTCTGGGAATCCTGGTAGACAGGGCCAAGATTTTTCCAGCTTATTTTTTTGACTCGAATGTTGTGGTTGTGACGACGTTGAATGACACCTATTGCATTGATCACTTTTTGGAATCTGGTTCATAACGATGTATCCAAGTTTCATTGCTAATTATACGCCTTCCAAAAGAAAGGTTTCACATTTGTAAACACTTTGCAATCAGTCGTGAATGATAAAAAATAACGTTTTCAGCAACAAGGAATTCGATTGTGGCTGTTTGCTTCAGACGGACTTCTAACGAGGCTGCCAGCATAAATAGTATCAACTAAACAAAGGTCCTTAACTATTTCTGAAGAAAACTCAAACGCACGAATACACGCGGACATATTATGAATGTACGATTTGGAAAAATGTTTGTTCAGGCCTTTAACAGCCTTCGTAGCGGTTTTCCAGTTCTAAAATCCGGGTTACTGAGTAGGCTACTTTTGTTTACCATTGGAATGTTTGAGAAAACAGCAAATTGGAAGGAAATGCCACCGTGTCTAAAGTCTTATAAATGAAGGAGTTGGTCTCAGTGGCTAGAATTATTCGCAACGCTATCTGACACACTTTTACGAAACTAAAAATGTTGGTAATTTAGGCCACATCCAAGCAAGGAAAATGTCAGTTGCTGTTTTGGTTGTTGCCTCTAACAATACACTACGTACAAAATTACATTACACTTGAACTACAACACTGCTCATTTTGGTGCATGCTCAGTGGCGTAGCGAGGCTAAGTGCCGCCCGGGGCCGGTTATAAAAGTTCCACCCTTTCCAGCCCTAAAATTTGCTTACAAAAATATAAAATGAAAGAAGATCATGCTTCGTGCTTATTTAAAGACATAAGGATCAATAAATCATCTTTAAAATCACTATCAAACACTCACAAACTGAAATAGGTCTTGTTTTTTATTGTCGATTATTATGAGTCTTGCTTTGTCTGCTTGTTGCCACCTTTCTCACCATTAATTTTCTTATTTTTGGCTTTCTTTACATGTGCCCAGCCTATACGAACACGACATATCATGTCAAATTCTCTTCCCTGTTAGTTTTTACTCTCCGATCGGCCCACCGCATGGCTTACTCATTTTAGGATATCAAACAAAAAAAATTAAGGGATGTGATGGCGGCATACTTACTTTGTAGATGTAAACATTTATGTACGTTAATATTTCGTGTAGTATCCTTGTCCTTAACTAAAAAGAGTATGTGTACTGCATACAGCAGGCTATAGTAATAAATCTGATAATAAGATCAGTGATGTAAAGAACGTTTCATTGTTCCCTTCACGTTTCATTAGTGGTTTAATTCTCTTAGACTATAAAAAGCCTTCAAACGTTAACTCTGTCGGCACTTGCATGGAGCCCTCTATAGGTGCGGGGACCCATGTTGAAAAAACATCTTAAAACATGTTTAAAACCGGCTATGGCTGAGGAGAGCTGGTTTGCAGTTTTCATCGTGACTTGCGCACTTGGTATAGCTGCAGGGTTGGACCTCTTCTAATTACACGAGCATAGTGTTTGCCTTTGTTCGTTAGCAACAGAACCATCGCCAGAAGGTCTTCATTTGGGGTCTTAAGGTTTGTGCAAGGGGGGATTGACATTTTAAAATTTGACAAAAAAACACTGATTAGGTAATGGTGTATTGTTTCATATGACTCAGCCAACAAGCAGAAGCACCATAAAAGCCATCGCATGCAGTAAACCAACCAATAGCGAACATTAGAGCAAATGAAAACACAATGGC
>JGI24158J21664_10009641_pt1 | contig 12891 bp, 9 predicted proteins | sample Ectturendosymbi3_FD_21664 | JGI IMG/M metagenome (IMG submission 21664) | reverse complement strand
ATTTGCAAAGACAGCTATTGATGATTTAGAGCAAAACACGTGACTATTATTTTGAGAGCTTTATTTCATTGCCGACAATTGAAGACAAAGTGAAAAGTAAAGCAGGTATTCTAATTAAGGCGCTGGTATGAATAGCTCTTGGAGGTCACACACCAGAAAATTGCTCTTCTGTGATTTTGGTTGCGTTAAAAATTACGTAACGTTTGCCTGTTTGAGAGTTTATGCTTTTTGCTCAAAAATCTGTGGAAAGTTCCTTCTTCACGAAAGGCAAAAAATTCACTTTCGTACTGGGTAAGTGTGGCAGCGGTACTGGTACATGAAATAGGAGAATAACTGCTTGTGGTTTATGTTTTGCGAATGGATGACCAAGCTGTCTTTGAAGAAACTTTACACCTTTAGAAAAACTAATAAATGTACATTAGGAGTGCTTGTCTTTGCAAGGAAAAAGTTTCTCGCGAGCACACACAAAAGAATGATAAACTGTTTCGCCACCAACAGAAACTATTTTGAAGAAAGACCAGTCATCAACGCAAAAGCATAAAGCAAAATTACCCAAGAGAGGAGGTATTGGAGGAAAGCCTTTTGGCATCGGTACTTTGACTATAAGGCCTTCTGCAGCAAAACATAGAATGATGGTGATGACGAGGCCGAAGTTACTCTCGTAGGGCTTCATCTTTTCTGGGTCAAGTGCCCATAAGGCACCGAACACCAAGCCAAGCACCAACACTAGAAATAGAGAAAAGATGCTTACGAGAAAAGTAAGGTCCTTGTCACTGATCCGCTGAGCGCAAAAAGTGAAATCAATGCTCCAGGTGTTGCGAATAACTAAATGTTTCACGTTGTAACTGCGAGTCATGAAAATTTCGCAAATGTGAGACGGATTTTTCTGTGGAACTGCAAAGATGCTTTTAAAACAAAAAATCATCTCAATTTTTTCGGTTAGCATTACTTTGGTTAGCGATCTAATCTTCAAAAGTGCAATTTTACTCTACAAATTGATGCACAATATAACATCTAATATTATTACGTTTTGAAATGGACGGAAGTTTTGAAATATTACATGATCGTATGCGGAATGTTAATGTAAAAACAAATGATTTTGATCAAAGGAACGTAGCCTTTTATTATTTTTTTTTCATGGACATTTAGTGCAAAACTTCACAATGATTGTTACAACTCAAAAAGGAATTATTTTGCAAGCTGCCAAAGCCTTGCATCCGAAATAAACGGATGTAGACACTGGAAACACACCAACGAACTTATTTGTCAGCGAAGCACAGCTGCATTTAACCTACACCGAGAAGCAGTTTGACTAGTTTGAAATCAACCAGTGAAACTTACTCCACGTAAACCACTTCGCTACCCATCCTCTGGGTGGCCAAAATTTGTCCCACCATTTCTTTTGTTCTGTGTTTTGCTCTTGAAGATGTTGTTCCGAACCGGAAGTACTCGCGTGGGAGATTGATGGGGGGGTTGACGAACAACTTTGAAGTTCAGATGAGGACTCATGATGCCCACTTTCGCTGGTGATATCAATGCCGGAATCAACTCTTAGCAAAGTTGATGTTGATGAAGATGTCTTGACCATTTCTGAAAAAAGTTATGTAGACACAAGGTACTCTCAGCTCTTTGAAAACAAAATACTGTCTGAAAAGAGTTATGGAAAAATTAACGTTGCTCTTGAGCTTTACAAAACGCCTGCTAGTATCTGATACAATCAAATTGAAAAAAACCGAAAGTTTTGCAAATCAGTTCTGTCGGCATTTTTTAGTACACAGTAGGTTTGCTTTTGAATTTTTCAAATAGTCGAACCTCCTTTATCCAGACTACTTTGTTTCCTCAAATAATGTCGGTTTAGCGAGGTATCCGAATAATCGGAATCGAAAGTGTAAAGAGTGAATTTTTTCCAGAGCAAATGTCAACAATCTAAAGAAAGGTGACGGTCAACAATCTAAACAAAGATCTAAACAAAGGTGACGAATACATTAGAACGTGCCTAAGCGGACGCTCAAAGGGGAACAGAAGAAAACTGTAGATTTAGACGAACTGTCAGTTTAAGCAAATATGTTGACTGAATGTGGAAGATGACTAAATGAAGCTCTCATATTTTTGGTTTATTAGCAGATCCGATCGATATATGTAAGCTAGTATGCATTCAGAATGAGATTAAACGCGTGAAAGAACTGCACAGTACAAGCGACCTAACTGCGTGCTGCAATTTCTGTCACTGTTAGATTTGTGCATAGAAAATTGTCTTTCATACTTTCATTGTGATTTAATAAACAGCTGAATAGCAGTTGGCGTAATCCGGTTCAGTTGATTTTGTTATAAACTCGACATATCCGTTCCTTAATTTCCGAGTCGGAGTCGGGAAGCGAGGTTTCCGGATTAAAGAGGTGAAATGCATTGGGAGAAATCCGTTCCTACAAGTTTTGTGTGGGATAACGGGGATTCCGGTTTTTCGGAGTCAGGATAAACCAGATCTGACTGCTGTTGTGATTTTGAGAACGTTGTTCTTTGCCTAAGAGGTTGATTAACAACGTTAACATGAAATGATGAACAGGCATATAATTGTACGTTGCTAATGCATTTTTGGCGAATAATTTTACTTGCAAAAACATTTTTTTGAACACTTTCATTGTTGAATATTGTCTGATTAGTGTTTTGATTCCTCACAAATGTGAGAATTTTTTTGATAATTGCGTAAAAACATGTTCTGCTGTTCATTGTTCTGTCTAATAAAATACGTTTAAAACAAATTGATAAATTAAGGTAACGCAATGTACCTCAAACTTATTTTCGCAAAGCAATTCTATAAAATGCAGGAAACCTCCAATCTCCTATAAAGTTCCAGAAAGTTGTTGGAACGTGAGATCGCAGAGATAAGCAAGGAACTTCCTCCGAAACTAAGTCCTCAGTTGCCTTTCTATGATTCTACAGAAAAACACTGAAAGACAACAGGTTGTCATAATGTAGCAACATAAAAAACATTTCTAATTTTTCAAGCATGTTGTTACTTCAAACGTACTAAACGTGTCATCAGCGGATTGCTCAGACTAAGGCAACGGAGAAGAAGATAATAATTTTATATTGTATTCATGTCTTTCGTCATATTACCGAATTTAGATATAATCCATTCATACCAAGGTCTGTCTCATCAAAGACATAACGAAAAGTATTAAACTCTTAAATAACTTCAAGCCGCTTGTTTGCTTTGATTGAAAATGGCAATACCGTCCTCTGCCTTAGCGATGCTGTTTAGCGGCATATTGATTTTCGTTACATACACTTCACCATTTGTGAGTGAAGTGTGGAAAAAATTTGAAAATGTACCGTTACAAAAAAAACAAATACTGCAAAGAGTAATGAGGACACTACAGATAGGAAGCACTTTCTTACATCAGATATATCGTTTGAAAAAAATGCGTCTTATTTTTATAGAAACAGTTTGCACAGGCTGCAGTATGAAATGCCTAGTCAAAGTACTGCTGGAACACCACTATAATGTTAATGATTGAACCATTTATCTCACAATTTAATCTAAAAAGGTTCCGTAACATATATGTCTTTAGTTGAGAGGTGAAAAAGATTTGCCGATAGGGCAATGTATTGGAAATTCTAGTTATTTTTGATCATTTCCCACATTTGTATAATAAAAGCTAAATCATTTATCCAGAAAAAACGGTCAATATCATTTGTCAATCATGCCAGTGACGTTTTCTGATTTCACGCGTGTACTGTAAATTAATTGCACATTCGCAAGTCTTTTCAAAAATTAAAGTCAAACATTCGAAGTCGCTTGGCAGATATACCAGACAAATGATAATAAAGGCATTCATATTACTTTGATTGTCCAGTGCAGTTCCTATCGCAATCAAGAGTTCCATCGAATTTTAACCGCTTTGTATCAAGAAAATTATAGAAATTATTTAGTTGCTTCTGTGCAGGCCGCATTTAAATTTTCATAATTTGTTTACAGGCGTATGTTTTCACTGGTTAGTTTGATCTCTTGTTGCAATAACTTATTAAAATAAATTGATCAAAAATAAGTCACAAATTTTTCATCCGATGATACTCCAAAATAGTGGTAATTATTGTAATTTTGTAAATGCAAGAGCCACCCAAATTGCAGTAGAATAGCGATTGCTTTCATTGAAAGTGCACACGCACGTTCTCCCATAGATAAAACTAGAAACACCTGGATTAGGAGTCTTCAAACTTTAGCTTTGCGCAAATTTTGCAGTGCAACCAATTGTTTCGAAGGTGTACTGTTTTGCTGACATCATCTGGTGAGGAAATGCTGCTCACAAAACTCACAACCAACGTGCTCGCCGGTTTAAAAAACTTTCCTGCATTTCGATTTCTCAAGAATAATTTTGTTACCTATGATCGAGACACGACAGATTAGGACATTCGTAAAACTTTAGGTGAAGCTGAATGAAGGTAATTTTCCGAGTTACTACAGTTCAATTTCGTAATTCAAACGTAATGGATTGATTTAGACAAAAAATATTTCATTCTCTATCACTCAATTCTCTTCCAACCTTATTTGTTATTGGGCAACCTTATTGGGCAATTAAAACCAGAATATTCAAACAATTTGTAACAAATATTTCTAAGCTGGAACACGCATCAAGTTTATCTCACTATTGCCCATCACCTAACAAGAATTGTTTGAAAAATCTAGACCATTTTATGTTCACAATGCTATGATGCGAACTTTCCTGCATCTGAAGTTTCCGACCATATACCGGTCAGTTTAAGTATCACGGTCTTGCCACGCGTGTGGCCACAACAGCAATATACTTTGTCAATCAGACATCGTGCAACTTCGCGCTTGCCTTTGTGACGTTTGCTTGTTCTAGATCTGAGTGGTGTGTTCAGGACAGCGACGGCATGTAGCTGACTGTAGGGAGAACGAGTTCGATGGTAACGCCTACAGACAAAGTTTACGCAAGAGTTTGAATGAATCCTCGGCCGTGGGGCTTGGTTCGATCTTGGAAACTTACCAGAAAAGTTGATGAGGTGCGTAGTCACAGCTTGGTTGTTTTTTTAAACTCTATGCCGTGAACTTGCGATGTTTGCTTCGCACCTTCCAAGTAACCTATCCAAACAGATGTTGAAAAAGTGCATTTTTCTCTTCCATGCAGAGCTACATGCGTTAAGCTCCGCCTGGTCATTTGGTTTCTAACAGAAAGTTTCAAAAGAAAGGATTTCGACAAGACAACCCGCTCTTTATCTCAGTGAGTCTCAGCCGCATAAACCGAAAATGTCTTTTTGTTTTTGTCGCAAGTTTTAAAAGACTGTCTTCAGGTAAAGTCAAATGCAAGCAGTGATGTCTTTCGAATTCTTTGTTTTTTGTTAATGTTTTCGTTGGTTAGTCCAACGAGCATGCATAATCGAAATGCGTTCACTTCGTGCGAACGCGACAACAAAGACATCAGTACAGAACCGTCAAAGTGTAGCAATGTACAATTGACATACAAGTACAGTACAACAATAAAATAGTTTATTCAAAGACAATCGCAATTATTTTTCGTCAATCCAAGAATGTAAATCTTGGCAAGCTGTTAAATGCAGAATATTGCTTAGGCCATCGTGTGATTTTTAACGCATAACCACTGGACCACACCATGATTCATGGTCCATGAGTGACGTCACCAGTTGTATTTCAGCAGCGTGTTCATCTCAGGAAGGTTTACTGCAGTGTAGACAAGAAACAAGAAAGACGCCATTACCACTTCTTTCGCTACAAGTAAAAGTGTCGCTCAACATATAACATGCCGATTGTTGCTTTTCAAGTATCGAGAACAATTATATTGTCGACTGCAGTTGCGAAGTTGAAACGTTCACCATGTCGGAGAAGCTCCTATTTAAAGCTTGTTTGCTGTGATAGCTTCACATTTTCCAGAGTACATTTGTATAGAGGAAAACATTGATTGGAGTTTGCTGTTGTCCACGTTGGCTATGGCATAATTTTGACAAAAGGCAAGAATTTCACTGATCGGCGACAACATGTACCTTCCATGTTGCACACATTTTGCTCATACAGACTTTATGTAGAAATGATTCTAAATTAAAAATACACAAAACAAAAGTGCAAGTGTGAGAAAATTCAGATGTGAAGAAGTACGGATTTACTACTTTAAATTCCTCCCAGTTTGGAACAAGTTCCGTTTTTCTAAATCTGTTAAGTCTTGTTATTTACCCGCCATGCACCTCTATTATTTTATTATTAAACACATAAAAGGAGAGCACGTGGATTTGCTTGCAGTGTGAAGGTGAATATTCAGAACATATCTTAGATCCGTGTTTCCCATTTCGAATGCTGGACATCAAATTTGGTTGTAAAGCGGTTTCAACCTTTGCAAGGTCCAGTAACAAGCAGCTTCATGACATGCAGTTTTGGACTACCTTGCCTTGGTAAGCTTGAAACGTCCGACATTTGACATTTTGTTCGTTTTCGCCCCAATTTGACGAAATCCTGTTTCTGAAAGTCAATGCAAAGCAAGAATGAGTTTGTTCATATCACTCAGTTTCCGTAACAAACATGGCTGAACGGCATGCAAAACAGTTTTTAGTAAAAGTTGGATCTTTTGTTCCCAAAAACTTATGAAGTCCCTTTACACAAATTTGGAATATGTTCCAACGGCTCCTTTGAAAAAAACTTCTTTTTGAATCAAGCAATTTTGACAAAAAATTGCAAAGACAACTTTCACTAGATCTGTTGTGTACGTTTTCAAGCAGTATAACAAGTTCATTGAATTACGAGGATTCAAAAGTTTGCAAGTTTTAAAACCGAAAAACGCCAATTTCTGTTACATACTTGTAAGCGATCTTCTCAGGACTTTACGAAGCTGTTTCGAGGCAACGTTCAGTGTCTGCTGGACTCGCTCTTTTGCTAATGGAAAGTCAAACCTAATCAACGTTAATGTTATTTTATGTGCCTGTGGAAATCTTTAGTACTGCGTTTTATTTTTAAAGCTCAAGGGTTATTTCAAACGGGCTACTCTCAACAAACCTCTATTGTACTTTCAGTGTTTATATAAAATGCCTTGATACCGGATTCGCACACAATAACTTCAGATTGCTGCGATAACCACTCGCGAACTTTGTGCAGGCAAGATCGTTTTATAAAAACCACCGAACAAAACGCTTCCTGTTCGTATGATCGGCTCCTGATCGGACAAGGATGATTCAGTGCAAGTTCACGTGTTTCTTCTCGGTACGTTTACTTTGAGTGGAAACCACGGCAATGAGCCGTGTGAATGAGTGGCTTGTCGAATAACCTACTGTACTTCCTCTGTTGAATGAGTTAGAGGAAGAAAAGAAAACCTCTCAANTCGAGATNTGTGCGAAAAAACTTTCTTTAGAATAATTTCAACCCGCTACTTCATCATCATAAATCACCTCCTGAACATACATGGCTTCGCATAATATGTCAGAAAAACATTTATTGTGTCAGTAGTCCAAACCATACTTTCATGCTTACCGACCAATGCCTTTGTACGATTAGCAACTCGTTTGGACAGAGCGCTAGGGGAGAAATGCGAATTCATTGATGCTCTCAATAAACGCCCCAAAATTCATCCCTCGTTGCATATATGTCGGCGCGCTGTGACTGATTCTGGTTAACAAGAAAACACATCAGGTTTAAATCTACAGTGAAGTGCTGGCTTGTCTTTTATCATTAATTTGGAAAACCGTCCATATGATTGTCGTTGCTGTCTGGTGCAGAATTGATTTTTCTTTCTGCTCAGTATTTGACATTATAGTGAATATTGATTTCTTTTCGTTTTTTCGTTCCAATTCTTATCATTTCCGATGAATATTTGATGATTTTCGGCCCACTGCTTGATACAAAAGATCATTTGCGGTTTTCTTTATTATCTTATTTTGTCATGACGCAGGTTTTCCGAAAGAAGAATTCTGCTGACAGAAAACCCAAGCACTCGAATCCTCTACAGCAACATTTTTTCTGGAAAGTAATTAAATGTGAATTGCTTTTAGATTTACAAAATGCATCTGCCAACTTCATTGGTGATTTTGATTGTTGTTTAAAGCCAACAGGTTACCATTTCCGTTTGCGGAACAAGAGAACAGTATAAATTGTTTTCTTTTCTTAAACAACAGCTTGAAATGCACTATACACATGATAAAATACACATGGTCACTTAAAATTAATTATCAAAAGTAGATTTGTGAAAAACGTCTGGCTCAAGTGACTTCTTTTTCTGTGTCTTCACAAGTGTAGACTAGGATTTTGATTTGACTTTCGCCTCTCACAGAGAGTCACATGTCTAAGCGACAAGGTTCTTTAGATTGCAATTGAACCACATGCAGCAAAGTGATATACTGACGATACAAGTCACCATGCATGAGAGTACCGAAGGGCGCATTGTAATCAAATGCGAAATGTAATCAATAAATTGCAATACATCGCAACTGAAATAACCAGTGCAGGGAGTCTGTCGCTTAAAGTCATTGCCTTAAAATTAAGAAAAGTCACTTAATCTAAAAAAATGCACACAAACACATTGTAAACACTACAATCAAAATGTGCTCAGTTCGAACCAGCATTCATGTCAATTAATATTCTGGGTTAAATCGCTCAAACATAAAAAATAGGATTAAAAATGTATTTCAAATACAGGATATGGTTGACACAGAATGGTTTTTCAAAATAAAAAAGCAAATTATTTGAAGAAGATTACAAAGCTATTCAATCTTCGAAGGTTTTGAGATAAACAAAATTTTGAATTATTGATAACAAAATAATTGTTTTTTGGCATAACTGAAACAAGCATTAGAGGAATCTGAACCCTGATTGAAATGATTTGCAATAAATTTGCTTTCTCACTCGTGTGCGCCGCTAGTGACTTGTTGCCGTGATGCGTTTGCGCCACATAGTAGTTTATTTGAGCCAGGAAAATATTTCGAGATTTCCTGAAAAGTCATTCGTTATGAATTTGATAAAATATTCATGCTGTTGTTTTTTGTTTTATCATCAAAAAGTATGTTTGCTTATTACTCTTTATTCGAGGTAGTAAACTTGTAGACTTTGCAGTTTAAACTGGAAACATTGTTGTATGCACATATTGACTAGGGTGTTAATTGAGTGGCACAGTCCAGGTTCCATATGCAGTCGAACTTATCAGGTACCAATCCACAAAACAGCTCACATAAGCTAAACTTAATTCAACAGGACAGAAAAGGTTACAGTTCACTACAACGTATGTGAGGATGGCTGCCTGCCTCGCTGCTCAAATCGCTGCCCTGATGTTTGACCAATGCAGTGAATTTTCAAGTTTGTTTTTCTTGCCGAGGTCCCTTGGGCCAATGTCAGCTTGAAGAGTTCCGTTTTTCGGATTGCTGAATAATCATCACTTGATGTGTGGACCTATGCGAATGTGTTGACATGATTTCGTATCTTTTGTTAATTCCTTTTCTGAAAGTCCTGAAGAACAATCTCTTTAATTCTGTAAGTCACAATTTTGAAAACCATAATTTCAACTTTGCACTTCATTTCAAATACTGCAGATTATTCAAGGCCGTAACCAAACTTTTTTCTTTTGATCTCCCAAATCAATGCTGAAAAAGATGTCTGGTCTTTGTAACCCCTATTTCTACAGCTGTACAGTATGTGTTTGATGTATTTGAATGATCTCCCAGTTAGACAATGATGAATGTTTGTTTGTGATCCTTGTCTTTTCAATGCTTTGTGGACAATGTTTTTTTCTCCAGGTTTCCCACCAGAGTGGAATTTTCCAACTTGACAATTTCGTATTTCTGTTTCAATTGCGTGGATGCTCTTGATAACTATAACGTTGCTTCTTTTTAATCGCCATTGCTACGTTACCCATACAATTGCAGCTTAACTTCAAGCTGGCTCCCTGACGTTTTCAAGCTTCATTTTAGATTTTTGAAAACATAGGTTGGCCTGTGTGTCATGCGAAAACCTCATTGACATATTTCTGATGTAAGCTGNGCTCCTTTTTTCTACATGTTCATTATTATCGCAGTAGTAGCCTGGTGTAAAATGTANTTTATGCAGTCTACATAATGAGAATTTTTCTTTTGGATATTGGATAGCGAATCGAACAATCAACGTTTTATTAAATTTCCAACTTTTTGAACGTGCAGCTTATGCGTTGAATGCTTCAGCTTGAGGTGCTCCATTTGCGGTCTGTACCAGCTGTAAAAATTAACTTTCCAATCATCGGACTGCTATGCCTTCTTTCATTTGTGAACATTTCGTTTACGTTGTTAGTTCCTTCGGCATTATGCGTGCTGTTTCTTAATATCTGGAAAAACGTTTGTTATAAACAGTAGGAGATTTGATCAACATCTGCAAAAAATACTGCAAACCACTTCCTGTATAACTTATTTAACAACTAACGTGACAAAGGAATGGCGTGGCACGCGGAATAGTAATTCAGAGTAAAGTACATCGAGGATCAAAAGTTGATAATCGCTGTTATGGTTCAATGCCTAGCGGATATGAAGGAAGACCAGGAACTCAAGCAAAACAATCATTTCTACCATCATTTCGAAACTCAGGATCACTGATTCACTTTTGACTGTGTCCTAAAAACAATGCCATGCAATGAATGGAACATCATGCTGTAGATTGTAGAACAATCAATGCTTGATCCCGGGGACCACTATTCGTAAAAATATAGGCCCGTGGAGCATATTCTTGGCTTATTACGACGGACATTAAAATAAAACACCTTTGACACTATTTCTAGGGACCCCAGATTTTTCATTTGAGAACGCTGTTTAGAACCATTGTTTTAGAGATTGTCCTTACATGCTTCATGACCGCAACTGTACCAGCTGTTGTTTGGAAGCAATCGGTGTGTTTTGTTAAAGTGGTTTAAGTGCGACCGGGCGACTTGGCGTTTTACTGTTAGAAATACTACTGTAATAGCATCGTACCAATTTTTATTGTCACGTTGAAGTTATAGATTTCGACATCGGCAATAATGACTACCAAACAATCCTGTTTATCATACTACTACACAAAAATTCGCCCTCAAAATGAACGGGAAAGCCGGCAGATAAGGGAAAGAGATTAAAAGAACATGGAATGAAACGTGATGAATGTGATAAAAGGACCACCAAGTTGGCGGCAGACACTGCGCATCAAGTCCAGAGATTGCAAAAGAGTTTTCGCAATGGGACATTGGTTTAGTTGCTAACAGTGAAGCGATTTATTTAACAGAAGCATGCTGTTTTGATGAGATGCAGGCAGTCTTTCAAACAGCACATGTTTCCAGGAGTAGTTTAAGGCAAATCTTTATTGTGAACTAGAATATTTGGACATGCATGCCTATAGCCCGTGGTGAAGTCGGAATCACCGAAACGAGGGAGCTTTCTACAAGTATTGTGGAAATTTTCATGGAAACAAATATTCAGGAAAGGGAAAGCATACGGCATCTAGATATTTAGTTACTAACTAAACTATTGAAAACATTTAAAGACATAAAAGAAATCTTCATGGCTCAGTCTACAAACAGTTTACCACAAAAATGCAATGGTTCGAGCTGTAGATTTTTTAAAAAGTCTCGAAGAAAGGTAAACTGAAGTTTTGGTACCGATGCAATAATGGCGATAAAGCAAACAAAGGAAAATAGTGTCATTTCTGTGATAGACGTAGATCACTACTGCGGTCGGCAAGGCATCGCAATGCGCGAACGCAAGACATGAGTGCCATGTCGTCTTTGGAGTGAGTGAACAACGATGAAAATTTCCGTGTTTCTCTGAGATTACACTTGCAAGATGGTGATGCTACTATAAAATGGCATCTACAAACAGGCCCCGCGTGGGATTTTTTAGTATTTTGTGTAATGGAACTCCAGATGTGGTGGTCAAGCAGCAAATGGTGATAGTTTTGCGATTTGCGCAAAACGTATTTATCCACAAGATCTTCCTGGATTTAGAAGAGCTTCAACAAATGCTACAAAAATATTGGAATCGTTATCGTATCATGGTTTTGATCTTCAAACAATGAAAGGGGAAGTGATATGATGACTGTAGGTCATTGATCAAACACACCAGTGGCTTTCAGGCGTACGTTATGAGATTGTACTCTACAGCTGTGAATCTTGTTATCGTTAAAGCGACATATATTTCCGGCATTGTCAACGGTGTAAATACAGCAAAATATGTGATCAACTTCATCAGGTCTTGTGCAAAGCGTGTGCAGGTTTTGCAGCAAAGCGTTGATGCCTCGATAGCTGAAAGCGAAACAGAGTCATTCAGAAGATCGTGTACAACAAGNTGGGTTGATCGTCATNATTCTGTCATGAAATTTAGTGAGATGTTTCTTCCAGTACTTGAAACAATTGAAGTTATAAGTGATTGATTAGATGAACCAATTGCTTCCAAAACTCCTCAATTTCAGCTGCAATTTTTTCGTCAAGATTCGTGGTTTCTCTCTGCGCTTGTTCCAGATTTTCATCGTTTTTCTTTCCTCTATGGAACGTCCTGCAATGCACAGATACAAGGTCTAGTGCAATGTGCTGATAATATAGGGTCCGTCCGGGTGGTTTGCAACGGTTGTAAGTAAAATGCAATCGATTATTTCGAGAATATGTTCACAAGAAAGATCAAACGTTTCGGAAACTTTGTAGTGATTCCCAGAAAGGCTATGCAGTTGGGTTTCACCAGGAAAATGTTTTCAACCACCTTACATACACTGTACCAGTAACAGAAAAACGATATGCAATGTGACTTTCAATGACAAATAGGCAAAAATCAACACGTAAAAAAACGTGTCGTAATTATCAAAAACTTTAGCGGGGAAAACACAGATGTGGCGGGTTAAGACAAAGTCTATCCTCAATGAAAAGTAAAACGGCTCGAAATTCTCGAAAGCTCAAAGCG